>WBZU01000022.1_pt1 | contig 216163 bp, 205 predicted proteins | sample 5204311 | NCBI WGS metagenome assembly WBZU01 (sample SAMN12344359, study PRJNA552823) | activated sludge metagenome | biome: Activated sludge suspended growth; feature: Nitrification reactor; material: Wastewater; isolation source: activated sludge from nitrification reactor of wastewater...
GGCCATGGTGATCACTCCTCTTCTCCCTGGCTGCACAAAAAAGCAGCAGGGTAGGTTGAACACCCGGGTCAAATTTGGATCGGCACAACCCTCACAGGTGGGTCAATTTTCGGTCGGCGCCAACATGCGCATCCCGCAAGAGTTCCGTCTTGGCGTGAGCCGGGTGCAGATCACGCGCAATGAGCAGGGTGACCTGATTGTTCGGCCGGTATCGGTAAATCGCGGCGCGGCGCTGCTTCAGGCCTCCTGATTGGCAACCTGCCTCAGCCAGGCTCATCCCATGAGCCATCGAGCCCGTAAGGCGGTGCCGTCCCATGAAGGAGCGAGCACCATGTCCGTCAACCCCATCCAGCCCGGCATGTCGTTGGTCGAGTTCCTCGGCCGCTTCGGCACCGAGCCGCAATGTGCCGAGGCGATCCGGCAGGCGCGCTGGCCCGAGGGCTTTCGCTGTCCGCGCTGTGGGGCGGCCGAGCACTACGTCGTCGGCCACGGGCAGCGCAAGCTGTTCCAGTGCAACGCCTGCCGGCACCAGACCTCGCTGACCGCGGGCAGCGTGATGGAGCACTCCAAGCTGCCGCTGACCAAGTGGCTGCTGGCGATCTACCTGATCAGCCAGGCCAAGACGGGGCTGTCGGCGCTGGCGATGAAGCGCCAGCTCGGCGTGAGCTACCCCACCGCGTGGCTGCTGCATCACAAGATCAACAGGCCAGCGCCGGGCGAACGCTGCCGGTCGTCGATGGCCTGATGGCGGCTACTGCCTTGCAGCACGATCTGACGCTGATCACGCGCAATACGAAGGACTTCGCAGGCCTCGGCCTGTCGCTGGTCAACCCTTGGAAAGAATGATGGCCGAGGTGAGGGCGTGAAATCATGGTCTCGGGCCACGACAAGGCATCTGTATGGGCAATAGTTGCGACACAATCCGTCAATTGTGCGACAATTGCGCCCTGAACATGACCTCGGGGCTCCCCATGTCCGACCGCATCAACGCCCGACTGTCGCAGCCCTTGGCCGAGTTCGTGGAACGAATGGTTGGCGAGGCCGGACTCTACGAAACCCCCAGCGAGTACGTGCGCGACCTGATCCGCCGCGACATGGAGCGGCGTGAAGGCCAGATCTTCCAAGGCGCCATCCTGAGCGGTTACCGCGATTTGGCTGCGGGCCGTGTGTTTGCGTCGAGCGGCGACTTCAAGGCCGACATGGCGATGCTCGAACGCAAGGAAGCCGATGGCTGGCAATGACAGCCCATCGCCTACCGCGTTCCTGCTGACCCGAAACGCGGCACTGGAACTGCGCCGAATCCACGCGCGATCAAGCCGCGAATGGGGCGACGACGTTGCTGATCGCTACCTCGCAGACCTGTACGCGGCCATGGGCGGCGCTGCGGCCAATCCGGAAATGGGCCGCCTTCGGCAGCACCGTTCGGCACCGTTCCTGATGATTCCAGCGCGGCAGCACTTCGTGATCTACGACCTCGTGCCGCAAGGCATCGCCGTGCTGACGGTTCAGCACCAGGTGCGCGACATCGAAGCCCTGATCGCCGAACTGACCCCGGCCTTCCACGCCGAGGTCGAACGGCTCAAGCGGAAAGCCTGATCGCGTGGCCCCGCCCATCGCTGCGCTTGCGCGCTGCATTGCCATTCAATCAACAAGGACGGAATCAACCTCCACACCGGCGAACAACTCATGCCGTTCGAGCAGAACCTGTGGGCCGTGCCCCTGAGCGTGCTGTGAGCAGGGGGGCGGCGGAGCTTGATCTGCGGCGTTGGGTCGCAACGCATTCAGGCGGCGTCCAACACATGGACGAAGCGCTTGTTCCCGGGCAGGCGGTAGACCGAAAAGTCCCGCACGTCCGTCGTCGCGATGCGGTGGATCCGCAGCTGCATGGCCAGGTACACCAGGCTGGCATCGCAGAAGTCCATGGGCAGGTCTTCGTACTTGTCCATCATCTGCCACAGCGCCGACACCGCGTCGGCCGGTGGCGACTCGATGCGCAGATGGCCCAGGGCCTGGCTCCTGGCGGCCCAGGCGAAGATGGCCTTCAGCCTGGCGTGCGTCAGCAAGGCACCGACCTCCACGAACACCGCCCAGGTGGTCGTGGTCACGCCCGCATATCCCTCGAAGAAGGCCTTGCAGCGCCGATGATGAGGATCCTTGGGGTTGAACAGCCCGACGAAGTAGCCGGAGTCGGCCAGGACGTTCATGCGGACTTGCGGGTGGTGCGGCGGGGCGCGGCCAAGGCTTCGCCGGCACGCGCGGCGCGCTGCGCATGCTTGCGCGCGATCGCGTCGCGCACCTGCTGCTTGTGGGCCCGCCGCTCAGCAGCGCGGGGCGGCTCGTCCGTGGGCGCGCCCCCGGCTTCGCGCATCACCTGCTCGTAGATCTCGAAGGCCGACGGTTGCGCGTGGCGGGCAAGAAACTCGTGGATGCTGCGCACGATGACCGCCGACTTCGTCAGACCCTGGCGCGCACCGAAGCCCGCGATCTTGGCTTCCAGTTCCGCGGGAAGACGCAGTGAAATCGGCATGCCCGGCTCCTGTGCGATACAAACAAGCATAGTGTATCGCAACTGGCGTTGGTGTGCCGACTACGCCGCGCCGGCCCTGGGGACCGGGCCCTATACTTTGCCCGCATGAGGTTGTCTGCCGTCGAAAGGCGCGCGGTCGAGAGCGCGAGCCGCGAAACCCTCCCTGCCGGCGCCCGCGTGCTGCTGTTCGGCTCGCGCGTGGATGACAAGCGCCGCGGCGGAGACATCGACTTGCTCGTCGAACTTCCGGGGCCGTTGTCTGCCGAAGAAGCCGTGGAGCGCCGGACGCGCTTCACAGCGCGGTTGTACCGGCTGCTCGAGGAGCGGCGCATCGACGTGTTGATGACGCTTCGGGACCAGCACGATGGGCGCGCGGTGGTCGCGGCTGCGCGGGAGCAAGGCATCGAACTGGCGCGTATATGACGGCCGACGACAGGCTGGCCGTGGCGCTGTGGGAAGCGGATCGGCATGCCGCAGCGCTGGCCGACGCGCTGGCGGAGTGGGCAGCCGAACCCGCGCTGGACATGGCGCAGCTGGAGGCTGATCGCCAGCTGTTGCGCTTGGCCGACCAGATCCTGTTCCGCTTCACCAAGCTGCAGGACGCTCTGGGCGGGCGCCTGGTGCCCGCGACGCTGCGACAACTCGCCGAGCCCATCGAAGAATGGGCCATGCGCGACCGGCTGGATCGGCTCGAAAAGCTGGGCTTCCTGGTGGTCGACGACTGGCTGCGCTGGCGCGAACTGCGCAACCGCCTCGCGCACGAATATCCCGACCAGCCGGAGTTGCGCTTTGCCGTGCTGAAGGCGGCCATTGCGGCAGCGGGTGAACTCGTCGCGGCCTATCGGCATTGGCGCCAGCGGCTGGAACCCATGTAGGCTGCAACATCCGTTGGCTGACGCGAGATCTGGCCGCCATGCGGTCTTTCTGTTGTCTTGCCCGATCTGGCGCTGTATGCCCGGATCAGCTATGCAACGGCTGGCCGGCTGGCCGGCGGGCGCGGGCACGGTGAGCGTCCAGCGACGCCACCTTGACGCTGGGCAGACACGCCAGCCGCGAAACCCTCCCTGCCGGCGCCCGCGTGCTGCTGTTCGGCTCGCGCGTGGCTGCTGTCGCGCTCTGGGAAGCGGGCCGCCATGCCGCCGCTCTGCCCCCGGGGCGCACGACTCGGCTTCTCCCTTGACGACAATTGCCTTGGCCGATCACCCGAAGTCACTGCGCCCGACTTCTACCAAAAGCTCGGTCACGGCCTCGTGCAGCTCGGGCAGATTCTCGTGCATCACTCGCCGGACTTCGGCGCTGTTCAGCCCGGCATAGCCATGCACCAGAATATTTCGGAAGCCGATCAGCTGGCGCTGGCGCGGCACCCGCGCGCCAGGCACAGGGTCCAGCCTGGACAACTGGCTCACGGCTTCGCCGATGTTCTGCAATTGCCGTTCAACCGCTGATCGAAGCAAGAGGTCGGCGGCTTACCGCTCTGGTGCCACCCCGTCGACAAAGCCGCGGATGGCGGCGCAAGCCTGCTGCATGTCCCAAAGGAACGATGCCGCGTCGCGCTTCATGCGGCGTAGACCACCTGGCGGTCTCGCTCGATGGCGGCCATTACGTAAGGGTTGACGATGGAGCCCATCGAAACCAGATCGACGGGCCGGCCGAACATGGCTTCCAGGGCATCCTTCAACCCGAAATACGCGTCCAGCGGGCTGACCTGCGGGTCGTTGTCCAGTTCGACCAGGAAGTCGATGTCGCTGTGCGCCTCGTCGAAGTCATCTCGCGCTGCAGAGCCGAACAACTCCAGGCGCTTGACCCGGCGCTGGCGGCACAGTTCGGCGACCTGCGCACGCCTGGACTCCACGACCGGGTTCATGATTGGATTCTAGGCTTCATGTTGCGCGTGACCGGCGTCAGGTCGTGCTGCAGCGCCGTGGCCGCCAGCAGGCCGCCGATGACGGGCAGCGCACGCCCGGCGCTGGCCTGAAGGCGCCCCCAGCGGTCGGCAACCCGCGCGTCGATTCCCAGCAGCCGGCGTCGGGCCTGCGGTTGCGCAGTTCCGGCAGGACGTTGTTGCAGCCGAGCCGGCTCAGAACGCGATCTCGCGCGGCAAGCTGCGGTTGCGTTCGAACTCGATCTCGCCGTGCCCGGCCGGCGGCGAGGCACGCATGAAGTCCACCAGCGACTGCTCGTTGCCGCCCAGGCGGTCGAACAGTTCGCGCGCGACCACCGCCGCCACCGAGCGTCCGTGCAGGGTGATGCCCTGCGGCCCCGCCCGTACCGCCTGCTTGACCAGTTCCGAGAACCGCGCCTTGGAGGCCTGCATTTGCCGGCTTTGCATGACTGCTCCGCGATCTATCGAGTCTGACCAGACGGCGCTGAATGGTGCCCGGAATCCGCGTGGAAGGAGAGTTGGCCGTGAGGTCAGGCGCTCGGGCGCCGCATCATTCATGATTGCATTGGCGCCAGTTAATGGCGAAAATGCAGCCATGTATCAGCGAAACATCTCCGGCAAACTGACCGCCGCATTTGCCGATACGCGGGTCGTACTGCTGAACGGCGCCCGGCAAGTGGGCAAGAGCACGCTTGCGCAACAAGTGGCACACCAGCGCGGCGGCCAGTACCTGACATTGGACGACCCGGTCATCGCCGAACTCGCTCGAACCGACCCTCAGGCGCTGGTGAGGGGCGCGGCGCAGTTCACCGTGATCGACGAAGTGCAGTCGGCGCCCGCGCTGTTGCCCGCCATCAAGCAGGAGGTCGACCGCCGGCCGGTTGCTGGCCGCTTCCTGCTGACCGGATCGGCCAATGTGTTCATGCTGCCCAATGCGGCCGAATCCCTGGCCGGGCGCATGGAGGTGCTGACGCTGGAGCCTTTGTCGCAGTGCGAGGTCGAGGCTTCGCCGCACAATTTTGTAGACGCCTTGTTCGGCAGCGCACCCTGGGTGCGGTGCAGCGTGCCGACCGACCGCGCCGATCTGATGCGCCGCCTGGTGTCGGGCGGCTTCCCCGAAGCGCTGGGCCGTGCCGATCCGCAGCGCCGCGACGCGTGGTTTCGTGCCTACCTTGCCAGCTTGCTGCAGCGCGACGTGCGCGACTACGCCAACATCGAGGGTCTGCACGACATGCCGCGCCTGCTGTCGCTGTTGGCGGCGCGGGCCAGTTCGCTGCTGAACATGGCCGAGGTGTCGCGCTCGACGGGCATTGCGCACTCCACGTTGCGGCGTTATCTCTCGCTGCTGGAAGCGCTGTTCATCGTGCAGCCGCTGCCGGCCTGGTCGGCCAACCTGGGCAAGCGGTTGGTCAAGGCGCCGAAGCTTCACTTGATCGACGCCGGGCTGACCGCTCACTTGAGAGGACACACAGACCCCGCGGCGCTGGCCCTGTCGCCGCAGCTCGGGCCCTTGCTCGAGAACTTTGCCGTGCAGGAATTGCGGCGCCATTTGCGCTGGGCAGACACGGCAGCCACGGCCTGGCACTTTCGAACGGCAGCGGGGCGCGAGGTCGATCTCGTCCTGGAAACGCCGAGCGGGCGCGTCGTCGGCATCGAGGTGAAGGCCAGCGCGAGCATCACCCAAGGTGATTTCGATGGTCTGCGCGAGCTTGCGCTGGCCGCGGGCGAGGGCTTCGCCAGAGGCGTCGTGCTCTACACCGGGGAGCAACTGATGCCGTTCGAGGAGGACTTGTGGGCCGTGCCCGTGAGCGTGCTCTGGGCAGGGGGCGGCGGGGCTTGATCTGCGGCTGCGACGGGTCGCAGCGCATCCAGACGCTGGTGGCGCGGCCGAGCCGCGATGCACGGCCGTGCCGACCCTGGCTGCCGAGCCATGCACTCTTCCCGCACGAGGTTGTCTGCCGAAGAAGCCGTGGAGCGCCGGACGCGCTTCACGGCGCGGTTGTACCGCCTGCTCGAGGAGCGGCGCGTCGACGTGTTGATGACGCTTCGGGGCCGGCACGATGGGCGCGCGGTGGTCGCGGCTGCGCGGGAGCAAGGCATCGAACTGGCGCGTACATGACGGCCGACGACAGGCTGGCCGTGGCCGTGCTCACCCAGGGGCTGCTTCTTCGGCGCCGGCCGGCAGTGGTGTGAAGGCCAGGCGCGTCCGGACGGGCTCAAGCCGTCGCGTCGGCCTTCAGCCGCAACCATGGAAGGCCGTGGAAGCGGGCGAAACCGGCATCGAAGCTCACCAGCCGCAACCCGGCGCGGATGGCAAAGGCCGCCAGATACGCGTCGGTGAGCAGGCGCGGCGGCAGGTCTGCCCGCACCAACGACGCCAGCGCCGCATCGAGCCCGGCCGGCTCGGGGTGCAGCGCCACTTCGGGCAGGGCGATCCAGCGCTGCCAGACGGCCAACGCCGCCGACGCGCCGAGCGCGCCGGCGCCCATCACCCGCGGTTGCGACAGCAGCCTGACCAGGCCGAGCATCGTGACGCGATTGAAGCAACACTTCGCGCCGGCGCCCTGCTGCCACCAGGCGAGCGCGGCGCTGTGATGCACGTGCTCGGGCACGCTCAACGCCAGCCAGACGTTCACGTCCGGCAAGTCGTCGGCGGCCGCGCCGGCCGAGGGCGTCACGGCTCTTCGCCCAGCAACTCGAACAGCGCGGCGTTGCTGGGCGCGGCCAGGGTCAACGGCCCGCCGGCCGACACCATCGGCGGCTGGCTGCGTTGGGCGGGCGCTGCGGCAGCGGGTGGCTCGGCCAGTGCGCGCTGCAGCAGGCTGTGCAGCAGATCCTTGACCGAGCGCCCCTCCAGCGCGGCGCGCGCCTTCAGCTCACGATACAGCGGATCTGGCAGCTCGATTGTGGTTCGCATTTTCGCAGTTTAGCGGATTTATGCTTTGATGCGGAGCCGTTAATGCCGGCGCGAACGTGATGGGCAGCCTGCCCGAGCTTCTTTCCGGGCGATCGATCGACTTGGGAGCGGCGGTGCTGGAGATGCGGCGATGAGCCGCATCGGATTCAGGCGCCGCTGGCGCAGCCGACCCGCCATGCGTGGCCGTGCCGATGTAGGTCATGGCGTCGGCGCGTGATCAAGGCGCGCGCTTGAGCAGGGCTACACGCAGTCGATAGGCGTCGATGACCGAGCGTTCGTCGAATTCCTGCTCCATCTTTTGCCGGCCGGCGCCACCCATTGCGGCGCGCTGTTCAGGCGTCATCATCAGCACCTGCGCCATTTTCTCGGCCAGATCCTTGGCGTCGCGCGGGCGGCATAGCAGCCCGCTGATGCCCGGGTCGACCGTGTCGCGGCAGCCGACCGCATCCGTGGTGATGACCGGCCGCATCGTGGCGGCCGCCTCGAGCAGCGAGCGCGGCACGCCTTCGCGGTAGTACGACGGCAGCACAACACAATCGGCTGCCTGCAGGAACGGGCGGATGTTGTCGGTCTCGCCAAGGTATTCGACCAGACCGTCGGCCACCCAGGCTTCCAACGTCGCGCGCGGCACGCCCGAGCGCGCCGACGCATCCAACGGCCCGAGCACTTGGAATCGCGCCTGCGGCCAGCGTACGCGCAGTGCGCGGGCGGCCTCGACATATTCGCGCACGCCCTTGTCCCACAGCAGCCGCGCGACCATCAGGAATACGCCGCTGCCGGCTTGCCGCGACGGCAAGGGCGTCGGGGCAAACGCATCAAGGTCGACGCCGGACCCAGGCAGGCGCGATGTTCGTCCTACCTGCACATAGCCTCTGTCGATGAACAGGCGGCGATCGTCCTCGTTCTGGAAGAACACCCACGCAGCCCTGGCCACCGTCTGCCGATACAACAGGTGGACAAGGCGTGACGCAACGCCCAGGCTGGTGAATGCACGACCCAGCCCTGACACGTTCATCACTTGCGCAGTCGGCAGCCCGCGGCCGGCCAGCGCCGCGTACACGTTGCCCTTCGGCGTGTAGCTCAGCACCAGATCGATGCGCTCGTCGCGCAGCACGCGGCGCAGCTCGAGCACCGTGGCCAACTCGCGCCACGGCCGCGTGCCGGCGCCGCTGAAGGTCACCTCACGGTGTGCGAAGCCCTGCTCGGTCAGCCGTTGCCCGAATGCGCCGTCACCGCCGACCGCGACCACGTGATGGCCGTCATCGCTCAGCGCCCGCATCAGGTTGCGGCGGAAGTTGTAGAGGTACCAGCTGGTATTGGCTGCCACCGCGATGCGCAGGCCGGCGGTACTCATCGGCGTGCGTCGAGCCAACTCTGAAACATCAACACGTTCCACACGGCGTGCTGCCAGTTGCGAGTTCCGCTCAGATGTTCATGCCACCGCCGGCGTACAACGGCGACGTCGAAGAAGCCATCCGTTCGGAGGCGCGACTCCGAAAGCAACTCTTCTGCCCAAGATCGCAGGGGGCCCCGCAGCCAGCGATCCAAGGGCACCGCGAAACCCTGCTTCGGCCGCTCGATGAGATGTTGCGGCACGTAACGATACAGTACCTGCCGCAATAGCCACTTGGTCTGTGCGCCCCGGATCTTCTGGTGGGCCGGCACCGTCCAGGCGAACTCGACCAGGCGATGGTCGAGCAGCGGCACTCGCGTCTCCAAACCGACTGCCATCGCGGCCCGGTCGACCTTCACCAGGATATCGTCCGGCAAGTAGCTGAGCTGGTCGGCGAGACACATGCTGTTCACCGGAGACGCCGACTCGCCCAAGGCCTCGGTGAGCGGCTCGATGCGCATTGCTTGCGGCGACACGCCGTGGACAACCTGCTCGGCATCGTCCCAGTGCCGTACCAACTGTTCGTACATCTGCAACGGTGTACGCGCCGCCATCACCCGGGCAGCGAATTTGTGCACCTTGTCGCCGGCAGCCCCCACACGCCGCCGCGGCGGCAGCATGGCGTTCGGCATCGCGAACATCCGATCCCAGGTAGCCGGGGGAAGCGTCAGCGCGAGTCGAGCGAGCGTACTGCGCAGCGGCTGCGGCACGCGCCGCAGCACGTGCCAAGTGCGCGTGGCAAGCCGGTATCGGTTGTAGCCCGCGAACAACTCGTCGCCGCCGTCACCGGACAGCGACACGCTGACATGCTGGCGCGCAAGACGACTGACAAGATAGGTCGGGATCTGGGAAGCATCGGCGAATGGTTCGTCGTACAGGTCACCGAGTTGGCTTACGACTGCGAGCGCGTCCGACTCCGTGACGTAGTGCTCGGTGTGCTCGGTACCCAGGTGCCGCGCCACGGCTTGCGCGTGCTCAGCCTCGTTCATCCCGGACTCGGGGAGGCCGATCGAGAAGCTGCGGACGCGACTGCCACCCATGCGGCACATGAGGGCGACGATCGTCGAAGAATCCACGCCGCCTGACAAGAAGGCGCCGATCGGAACGTCGGCGACCATCTGACCGTGCACCGCTTGACGCAGCAGGCGGTCGAGCTCGTCGACGGCCTCGGTGTCACCGAGCGGCGCGCTTCCCGCCTTATGCACGCCGCGGGCGGCGACATCGGTCAAGTTCCAGTAGCGGCCCTGCCGCATCGGGCCCGCTTGCGGCACCACCAGCCAACCAGCGGGCTGGAGCTTGTGGACGTCGCGGAACACCGAGCGCGGAGCAGGGACATACGAATAGCGGAGCAGCTCCGCTACGGCCTCGTGGTCGATCTGACCGCGCCAACGCGGATGCGCTTCTAGCGCCCGCAACTCGGAGGCAAAGACAAACTCACCCGAAGGGAACGTGCCGTAGTACAGCGGCTTTTCCCCCAGCCGATCCCGGGCAAGTGTGAGTTCGCGCCGGTCGCGGTCCCAGACCGCGAGCGCGAACATGCCGACCAGGAGCGGCAGCGTGTTCAGCACACCATGACGGTCGAAGCAGGCGAGCAGGGTTTCGGTGTCCGAATGGCCTCGCCAGGGTTGCGCATCAAGTGACTGCCGCAGGGCAAGATGGTTGTAGATCTCGCCATTGAAGACCACAACGAACCGGCCACTGGCCGAAGCCATCGGTTGCCGGCCGGCGGGTGACAGCTCGAGAATCGACAGTCGACGATGCCCTAGCGCGATGCCGGTGTCGGGATCCAGCCAAACACCCTGGTCGTCGGGGCCGCGGTGGGCGATGGCCGATGACATCCGCTGGATTGCGTGCTGCGCCGCTGCGCCGTCGAGCGGCGGTGGTTGCAAGTAGCCTGCGATGCCGCACATGCCCGAACGAAACGTGTATCAGTCGGCCCGATGGGCCGGGACCTTGCGCCGATAGATCGCCGCTGTCGTCGGCGTCCAATCGCGGGCGAAACGCCCCCAGCCGAGGAGTGCCTGGGGCAAGAACGCGATGTACACGATCACCAGCCGCCACGATCTTCGCCGGATGACGAAGCCGCACGCGCCCACCAGCAGCGCGGCAGCGACGAGCCAACCAAGGGCAAGCGCGAGCAGGGGCGACAGCAGTATGGCGCCCCACAGCACGAACGGCTCCGGGAACCAGCGCATCAGATTCAAGAGCCGGCCTTCCACCACACACGCTCTCAGAACCTGCCCGACACCGTAGAACTTCTTGCCCAGGAAACTGTTCCGAGGCGAGAAGTTGCCAATCAGCCTGCGCCGGACAGAGACGCTGGCCGTCCAATGGGCGATGAAGTCGCAGTCGAGCCGCCGTACGCAATAACCCGACTGACGCAGGCGCGCGTAGAGCTCGATCTCCTCGTTCGAGTAGAAGCGTGGATCCCAATTTTGCGCGCGTAGCGCCTCGATGGGCAACAGGACTGCCCCTCCGAAGTGCACGACGCACCCGTGGCGGTCGATCGCCGGTGACCATCGGCGAGTTGACCCGTCGGAGAACCGATTGACGTAGATGCCTACGACGCCTTTCGTCGACTCATTGCCGCTGAAATGCGCCGAAAGCGCATCGCTGCAACCCGGCATTACCTCCATGTCGCCGTCGAGAAAGAGTACCCATTCACCGCGCACCAACGACACGCCAACGTGCCGGCCCGCACTGGCATTCAGATGTGGGCTGGGCGAAAGGACAGCGACCGTGTCGAAAAGACTTCGACCGATGTCTACGGAATTGTCGTTTGAAGCCGAATCGACGAAAACTGTCTCGCATGGCCACCTCGCCTCGAGCGGTGCAAGACTGGCGTGAAGCCGCGGCAGGTTCCGGGCCTCGTTCCTGCCGATGATTACGATGCTAATTAGCGGTGTCTGCACGGCGAGCACTGGCGACCGAAAAGAAGGTGGTGATCAACATGGCCAAGCGAACATTTTCGAGGAACGTGCCATTCCACAGCCATGCTGCCAGGATGAGCCACATGAGCGCGAGGGCGTTCCGCCGTGAGCCGGATCGCGCTGAGCGCACCTGCGACGCGGCACCTGCGAGGGCCGCCAACGCCAACAGTATCGTTGTAGGCACGCCGAACCGCAGCAACAATGAATAATACTGATTGTCGATGATGTCAACGCTGGTGTATTTCATGGCGCCCCAGCCAAAGATCGGGCGCTCCCGAATCAGCGCTGTTGTCATCTCGCGTAGGGCGACCCGTTCCGCATAGCTCTCGTCGGCAGCCAGATCGAACTCGATAATCAGATTCAGGAAGTCCTCCACTCGCTGAACCGACTCCACAGCCAATGGGAACATGGCGACGATGATTACAGGCAGTGCCACGCCCACAAACAGATGGAATCCAGTCAATCGGCGCGAAGCCATCAGGAGACCGCGCGCTACGCCGAGCACGAAGACGAAGAGAATCAGCGACGACGTCAGCCATGCAGTGCGTGAACCGCTCAGCCCTACCGCTATCAGAGAGAGGACGACCAGCTTCACGTCCGGCTGTGCTTTGAAATTCAGCGCAAGCATCAGTGACAGCACCGCGAACAGTCCGAAAAAATTTGGGTTCTCGAAAGGAATCGAAAGTCGTACGTAGTAGGCCGAGAACGCAGTCTTAGTCGTCCCGTACACAGCGTCGACAGCGGCCGACAGCACTGGGATCTCCAATATCAAGATCAGGGCACACATGACACCAAAGGCCAGCACAGCGAAGCAGGCTCCGCGTAGTTCGTCGACTGTCGGCACTCCTACGGATAGCACATACGCGCACGAGAAGAACACCATGGCTGGTTTGATAATCTCGACCGCATCTCGGATTCCCGTTGGAATGTTCGCCAGCACGAGTGTCATGATGTAGCCGACCAAAGATACAGAGGTCAACAGCACGAGCATCCATAGACCATTGCAGGCGCCAAAGGGATGACGACGAATCATGCGATGAAACGTCACTGCTCCGAGCACTGTCGTTGCCACCGCAAACGCCCATTCAATGCCCCAACTGAAGAGGTGGCCGGGTATCAGCGCCGTGAGCAGGAACAATCGCGGCCAACCACGCGCACGGCTTTGTCTTGCGACTCGATTGAATTTCAAGGAGGATGCGGGATGTGATGGCACGCCAATACATCTGGGTGTACCGGTATGCCATTCCGCGACGGCAGTCGAGGTTATTGAAATCTACTCTTGCTTCTAGTGTAGAGAAATAGTCAGCGTCCGCCCAAATGCAGTGACTGTGCTTGTGACCTCATTCTAGCGAATCACCCGCAACAGATTATAGCCAGCAATGGTCAACCGCCATTGCATGGTCAAGCCAGAGTGCCAAGCACTCCAGGCGCGCTCCAATCGTATACGACGTCGAGCACTGGCCTGAGACGATATCCCTGTAGTGTCATAATCGATCGCTATAGGTTCGGCGACACGGACAGAGTGGGATGATATGGCATTGAGCAGATGGTGGTAGTCAGCTGAGTATTTCAGATCCGTATCGAAAGGATGATCAAGCAAGTATTGCCTACGATAGAAGATCGCTTGGTGACAATGCCCTCCTCCCAGCAATCGGCGCAGGCTCAAGTCGGCTTGGTAACGATTGCCCAGCACCATGTAATTGAATAGGACGAGATCCGCTTCCCCATCAAGATATGGTAGGATGGCGGCGAGTGTTTGACGATCCCAAAGCCTGTCCCCCGCATTTAGATATTGTAGATAAGCTCCGGAACAGATTGCTGGGGCCTTGTTCATCGCCGAGTAAATACCTTCATCTGGCTCGGAAAGCACGATGGTGGCCGGACTGGGCCTTTGGAGTACAAATTCTCGTGTCTCGTCCGTCGACGCGCCGTCGATGATAGCGTATTCGAATGATCGATCGGTCTGTGAGCGTAGGCTATCGATTGTCGTCTGCAGAGGTGACAAGCTATTTCGTACTACTGTCGCGATTGAAAGTTTGGGTGCGTTCATCCGTATTAATAAGTGCCGTCATTGGTTGTGCGCAAGTTCAATGAACGGACCCTTTGCAGCCGGATGCTGATCGGCCGTCGACGCCCGCAAGAATTCACATTTCTCGTGGTAGCAGGTATCGAGTTTATATTGTCGAATTCTCGTCACGATGAGTTCTTCTTGGTTGAGAACGATTTGGTGATCCCGCCGGCAGGACGCATACAAGCGGATTGCGACGCCGCGCTAATCAAACTGCACACCAAGCAATTGCTAGGCTAATGACTGCGGTGCGATCAGTATGTCCGAAGGTTCATACGATGCCACCTCCAACGGTACTGCCAGATGCCACTTACCCAACGCCGTAGCCATTGGTGCCATAGTTGCGGCTGCTCTTGTGGTTTGGGCGTGAAGTCGATTTGCTCAAGCAACTTGGCAGCAGCGCCGATCTGCTGCACATAGGGATCGTAGGCGTGACGGAGCACTGGCTGAGGCAAGGGGTAGCCAGGTGAAAGGTCGATACGTCGGCCCGGTAGGATCCTCAGCCCGTGGAAGTGGAAGAAGACAGCATGGCTGACCGGGAAGCGCGTGGCGTTCCACGGCGCGAGGGCGAGATCTTGACGCGTGAGCACGTGCACCAAGCCCTCGAAGCGAACTGGCCAGTCGTCCAAATACTTTTGATCGCCGAACTTGCCGTCCTCAGCCCGGGCGAAGCACCATTCGATGCATCGCTCTTCCCACCACTTGCGCACCGGCTCGCAACGGTCGCGCACGAAGGTCATGAACTGCACGCAGTATTGGCCGCTTTCAGCGGCTTGGTCGAACTCCGGTGCGTAGGCATGGTCGGTGATCAGCACGGCGGCGCCCGAGGCCTCGAACTCGCGGAAGATCGGCGAAGGGTTCTTCCGGAACCACAGATCGGCATCCAGATAGGTCACGCGGCCGACGCTCGCGTCGGCCTCGAATACAAAGCGTGGCGCGAACGGTGTCAATGTCCAGCAGTATTCGCCCTTGCTGCGCCCCGGTTTCACCGCCAGCAGCTCGGGGGTTTCCACCTGCGCCACCCGGATCAACGAGACATCGGGCAACGCCAGCTTCGTCAGCACCTCATGCGCCAGTTCATCGACGCACAGCACCCATAGCCGATGCTCGCCTGCATGCTGCTGCAGCGATGCGTGCAGCGCCAGACCCTGCGGCAAGAACAGGCTGTCGAAGAGGGTGACGTAGTGTTCCATCAGTGCCAGTCATTGATGGCCTCGACCACCTGTGCCACCGCGGTCTCGTCCATCTGCGGGTGGCAGGGGATCGACAGGCAACGTGCTGCATACGCCTCGGTATGCGGCAGGCCCTGCGGGTCGCGCCGCAGTGTTGTGCAGGACTGCTGGCGGTGGACCGGCACCGGGTAGTGGATCAGCGTCTGCACGCCACGCTCGCCCAGGTGCTGTTGCAGCGCCGCCCGATCGTCGCAAAGCAGCACGCTTAAGTGGTGGACGTGCGCGTCGGCCTCCTGTGCCGGCGCCAGTAGGCTCACGCGCGGGTGCCGGATACCGTGTCGATAGGCCTCGGCAATTTGGCGCCGTCTGCGCGTAAACCCTTCGAGCCAAGCGAGCCGCTCGTTCAGCAGCGCCGCCTGCAGCTCATCGAGGCGGCTATTCATGCCGAGCTCGGGGTGCACGTAGCGTTCGCTTTGCCCATAGTTGCGCAGACGGCCCACGCGCTGCGCCAGCGCCTCGTCCTGTGTCACGAGTGCACCGCCGTCGCCGATGGCGCCGAGGTTCTTGGTCGGATAGAAGCTGTACGCCCCCGCAATGCCGAAGCTGCCGGCCATGCGTCCCCGCCAGGTGGCGAGGTGCGCCTGGGCGCAGTCCTCGATCAGTTGGACGTGCATTTCCTCGGCCAGCGCAAGCCAAACGTCCATGTCGCGCAACTGGCCATACAGATGCACGAGCAGGACGGCGCGTGTCCGCGGGCTGATGCAGCGCCGCACGCTTTCCGGCGACAGCAGCCCGGTTGTCGGATCGATGTCCGCCAATACGGGCGTGGCGCCGGCCCGCAGCACCGCCAGCACGGTGGCAAAGGCGGTCATCGGTGTTGTGATGACCTCATCGCCGGGGCCAATGTCCAGGCCACGCAGCGCCAACTCGATTGCGTCCATGCCATTGCCTACGCCCACACAGTGCGCGCTTTGGCAGGCCGCGGCCCATGCGCTCTCGAAAGCCTTGACCTCCTGGCCCAGCACATACCAGCCCGAAGCGAATACGCGCGCTGCGGCAGCGCCCATCGCTGCACGCAGTTCGGCCGGCTCCGCCTTGAAATCGTTCATCAGGATCATGCTTCGGCGTCCCAGTAGTGCTGGCGGTTGGCCCGGTAGTAGTCGATCGTGCGAACCAAGCCTTCACGCAGCGCGATCCGCGGTGTCCAACCCAGTTCATTGCGGATCAGCGAGAAGTCGCTGTAGTAGTCGCCGATGTCGATCGCCTTGCGCTCCGGCGGGAAGGGCACGATCTCGAAGCGGCCGCCCTGGACGAGGCTGGTCATCGTCTGCGCAAGGGCTCCCAGCGCCACCACCTCGTCGCTGCCGAGGTTGTAGACCCGCCCGATTGCCCGGTCGTCCAGCGCCGCAAGCAAAGCGTCGACCGCGTCGTCGACGTAGTTGAAGTCGCGCAACTGCCGGCCATCACCAAATACCTTGATGGAGTTGCCCTCGAGCAGTTGCCGCACCCAGATGCCGAGGAAGGTCTGGCGAGCGTCCTTGACGCGCATGCCGGGTCCGTAGGTGTTGGTCAGGCGAAGTACGCTCGCGCGGATACCGTGGACATGGCTGTACAGCAAATGGTAGCCCTCGCCGGCAAGCTTGTTGATGCCGTTGACGTCTACCGGCTGGATAGGATGCTTTTCATCCACCGGCAGATAGTTGGGCCGTCCGTAGAGCTGCCGGGTGCTGGCAAAGACGATGCGGATGCGCGGGTTGACGCGCCTGCAGGCCTCCAAGATCGACAACTGCGCGCCAGCGTTGATGTCGAGGTCGGTCTGCGGGTCGGTCATCGAATCAAGATGGCTGGTCTGCCCGGCGAGGTTGAACAGCACATCCTGCTCTCGCACCAGGTATTCCATCGCGAAACGGTCGCGGACGTCGCAGACGTTGACCGTGACCCGCTCGCGTATGTCGTCGATGTTGCGCGGGTTGCCTCCGTACTGGGGGATCAGGCTGTCGATCAGCGTCACCCGTGCGCCCAAGCCAACCAGCCGTCGGGCCAGGTTGGAGCCGATGAAGCCGATGCCGCCGGTGACGAGTACTCGGGCCTGATGCAGGGATGTCGTCATGGAGTTCTTTGGGCGAGAACGAGTTGGTCGAGAAAGAGGTCATCGCTGTCCGGCAGTACTGCGCCTGCCAGCAGGCCCAGCAGCGACAACGGCCCGAACAGCAGCGCTGTCACCAGCAGGTTCAAATGGGCCGACCCGGTGTGCATGACCTTGTACAGGTAGGCGATCGTCAGCTGAAACAGCAGCGATGCGTCGGCCACCAGCTTGCGCTGTTGCAGCAACTTGAATCCGTGCCGCTCGAGCAGCGCGCGCAGCCCGAAGCTCGAGTAGCGGGCATAGTCCCAGGGCTGCTCGTGCTCATCCCAGACGAAGGGCACCGTCAGAAGCAGGCGGCCATTCGGCGCGAGCACGCGCCGGATCTCGGACACGAATTCGTCGGGGTTGAAAACGTGCTCCAGAACCTGGTTGCACAGCACTGCGTCGAAGCTGGCATCCTCGAAGGGAAATCGCTTACCGTCATAGAACGCATCGGCCACCGCCAACTGCCTGGTGCGAGCAGAGTCGATGTCCACGCCGACGTACCTGCAATGGTCAAACAGCCTTCGGTACGGTTGTTGGCCGCAGCCGATGTCGAGCAGGCGTCCGCTCAGTTGCTGGCTCGCCGCGGCAATCTCGCGCTGCAGCGCTCGGCGAGCGATGAAGAACGGATTCACGAAAGCGCCCCAAAGTCCCGGGGCGAACTGCTGTCCGCTGATGAAGCGGCGGATAGGGGTACGCATCAGGTGCTCACGGATCCCGCGATCCAGGAGGGCGTCGGAACGCGTTTGCCGGTGGACGTTCCGCGATGAACCCGCGAAATACGAACTCGAGACCGCGTGCGGTCCTGAAGTGCCCGTCCCCGCTGTCGAACTCCGCTTCGATCTGCCATCCTTCGCTCAGCACCAAGCCGCGCAGCCTCGGCGCGGACAGGATCCAGCACGGATAGCTGGCGTCGTAGATGCTGCTTGGAGTGTGCTGGACGCAGAGCCGATCATCCGGTTGGGTCGAGAACGGCGTGCGGTCGACCACCAGATGGGTGGCGTCGAGCCGCAGCAACTGGGTCAGCGTAGGCTCCGGATGCTCCAGGTACTGGAGCACGCTGGATAGCAAGATCAATGCCGGGACCTCGCTCGGCGTCAATTCTTGAATCGTGGGTACGAAGGAAAGCTCCTCAGTCGTGAACTCGCGTTGGCCAATCGACACAAAGGCGGGCTGCTCGATAACCTGCCAGCGCACTTCGTCGACGCCGTCGAGCAGCGGGCGGCACTGCCTATAGGTGCTGCCGAACGAGCCGCCGAAGTCGATCACGTTCAGCCGGCCGCGGTTAACAAGCGCTGCACGCAATAGCTGGGTGACGATCGGATAGCGGTAATCGGACTCGTGGAACAACACCGAATCGCGTTCATAGCGCGCGCGCCCGGCGACGACCGCCCGCGTGGCTGCGGCCACTCGCTCGATGATCGAATCCACCGAGTACCCTGACGACTGGCGCAGAGCCTCGGTCCAGTCGGCAAGGCCATCCGTGAACCGCAGTACATGCCCAAGACGCCGCTGTCGAACTTCGAGCAGCGCCGGCGGCATCCAGGGTTTGATGCGCGATCGCAGGTTCACCGAGCGCTCCCGGTCGACGCAGCCTGGCGTGTTTGCAGCTTTGAGGTCGTCATCCGAATCGACGAGAGCAGCCCACGACCGAAATCCACAGAAGCAGTCAAGCACCCCATCGAGGTGCTTCGTCGATGACCAGCGGCGTCGGGTTCAAGCAGGCCAACGGCGGGTTGCTGTGGGCAAAGTAGCGATCGAAAACACGCAGTGCAGTTGAGATGCTGTAGGTACCATCGATGACCCGTGGCCAGCGAGCCGCGTGTCTGCGCTTGATTTGGCGCGGTACCACCTTGACACTCACATTCGTTGAACCGGTGGCGTGCAGCGCACTTATCCGATGGTTGCCATCAAGAACCAGATACGACGACAGCCCGTCTCCGACAAAGCTCAGGCAACGTATGTAACCCAAAGACTCTGGCTTGTAGCCCTCGCTCCGAATGCTGTCGAAGCTCGCCTCCAGCCAAGCGAATTCACGATTAACGTGGGACGCCAAAACACCGGTGGGGCAATGGTGGCAGACGATGTCTGGATTCATTGCCGGGTCGAGGATCGGCTTCCTACCCGCCCGCGGCGCGGGATCCCATGGAAATTCCCACGGCGGCACCTCCTCCATGTCCAAGCTGAGCGCCTCACCCATGCTTCTAGGCGCATTGTTCAGCATCGCCTTGGCGAAGGTATCTCGCAGATCCAGAAGCTCTCGCCCTGCTGCCAGTCCCAGAATGTAGTCCTCGTAGGGATTGAAGCCGAAGCCGCCATACCTGTATCCACGAAAATGATAGCAACGATCGATTGGAACCATTGTGCGCCTATCGCGCAAGCTCTTCACCGAACTGACGACCTTTTTCGCAACGGATCTCACTTTGACAACTCAAGGACGTCGACCGAGCTTCCCAGATAGACCGATATCTCATGACACTTGACGAGTCTCCATCCGGCGCGCTCTGCAGCAGTGATCAAGAATTGACGGGTGTGCGCGTATGACTGGATATGTGACCAAGGTTTAGCGTTTTCTCCTGGCGCGTCTTGAAAAAGCCTGCGCAGTCGTCCGCCAGCACGCTGTATCCAGCTCACCTTGGAGGGCTCCGGCGCTGCATAAATCTGCATCAACAAGTCACCGCGTGTGACTCTCGCCAACTCGAAAAAGAGCGCTGGAATCAACTCGGCTGGTATCAGGTGCACGAGACGAAAGCATACGACGGTGTCGAATTGGGCATCGGCGCAATTCAGCGACAGGGCGTTCCCCTCCGCAAGCTGCAGCTTGGACAAACCAAGCGTCGACGCCTTATCGCGGGCCACCGCAAGCATGTGCTGTGAAATATCGATGCCTAGAACCGATTCGGCCGCCGTGTAGTACTCGAAGAATCGTCCGGTGCCGACGGGGAGATCCAGAATGTGCCCGAGTCTCCTACTTGCGCAGTGGGCAGCCATGAAGGCTTGCTCGTCTTGCCAGTGTGCCTCACCCTTCCGATCTCGTTCGTAGTTTCTGGCAACGTTGGCGTCGTACTTGGAAAGACCGTCGTAATTCATGCCTGCTCTATTTGACTACCGTCTCTGAAAGGCCCGCACCTGGAATCGGAACGCATCGCGTGCTCCAGGCAACAAGATATTCGTGGCAAATACGGAGACTGCATAGGTTGCCACCACGGCCCCGGCGGTCCCCACTGGTCCGAAGAAGTGCGTTGCCCCTATCACCGTGGGTACGCAGAAGATCAGCGTAACAAGGGTCTTGGCCACATACTGGGTTAATCTACCGTGGTGATAGAACCAGGGCTCAAGGCCGACACTGACAGCCACGAGAACAAAGGTCCACGCATGAACCCGCAGGATCGGCACCGTTGGTTCGAAGTGAGGGCCATAGACCGCAAGCACGATGGGCTCGGCGGCAAAGGAAATGAATGCGGAGATGGCGAGGCCGGAAACGAGCATGTTGCGGTAGAACCGCTGTAAATCCCTCTGGACTTGCGCGTCGGGTGCCGACGCCAGACGGCCAAAATGCGCCGCTGCCACCGCGCTGACCGACAGAAGCAGAACGACGAACGCCTCGCTGATCCGGACTGCGGCGGCGTAGAAGCCATTCTGCTCTGGCCCTGCAAGATTGAATAACACCAGTTGGTCGGTACGCGCGTACAACGCCGCGATCAGGCCGCTGATCATGACTGGACGCCCGTCGGCAAACATTGATCGCGCGATGGCCCGGTCGGGAAGCCCCGGCCGATTCCAGAACTTCCAACCCAGGGCAACAAACAGCACAAAGGCGAGGGCTGATTCCACGAGCACGCCCACGGCGAACCAGATGACGCCGCTTCCGCTCAGGATCAATCCGACGCGCACGATGTCGCCGGCGACACGCACCACAATCCGTGCGCACGCGGCGCGGCCGAAACGTTGCTCCGCCTGAAGCCACAAGCCAGTTACCTCTGTCACTCTGAAGAGCGCCGATGCCGCCAGGATGAACGCAATGGCAGCTACCTCCGTCGAGTCCGGAAACAGCAGGAGGGATGCGATCCAGCACAGCAACACGTAACAGAAGGACCCCGCCAGCCTGAGGCTCGCGGCTGTAATCAGAACGGCCCTGGTGTCGTGACCTCCAGACGACAGCCGTCGCACGACGACCGTATCGATTCCGACAGTGGCTAGTCCGCCTAGGACCGCGGTCACGGCAAGCGCCACGCTGAACTTGCCAAATTCCTCTGGACCAAGCGACCTGACCACCCAAAATCCGATCACCACTCCCGACACCATCATCCAGACGCGCTCGGCCAGCATCCAACCGAACTGAAGGACGTAGGCCCGCCCACGCTGCACGACGGCAAGGCCCTGTGAAACGAGGGTACGCATCTGGGAGTGTCAACGCCGAATCAGCAGTTCGCGGGGAGGCCATGTGGCGGTCTCGCCCCATCGGCCCGGTCATTCGTGATGGTCATAGGCCTGGAAGCCGGCGCTCTTGACTAGGCTGTCGCGCCGCGCTGCGGCATAGTCGGCCTCCACCATCTCGCGCACCAGATCCTGCAGACCGATCTTGGGTGCCCATCCAATCTTGGCCCTGGCCTTGCCTGCGTCGCCGAGCAACGTCTGGACTTCTGTCCGGCGGTAGTAGCGCGGATCGACACGCACAATCACTTGGCCGAGCTTCAGCTTGGCGCGGTCACCGTTCACGGCCCGAACCACGGCGATTTCTCGTTCACCCTGGCCTTCGAAGGCCAGCTCGACACCGAGTTCACGTGCTGCCATCTCCACGAACTGCCGCACGCTGTACTGCACGCCGGTGGCGATGACGAAGTCCTCGGGCTGCTGCTGCTGCAGCATCAGCCACTGCATCTCGACATAGTCCTTCGCGTGGCCCCAGTCGCGCAGCGCGCTCAGGTTGCCCAGGTACAGGCAGTCCTGCAGCCCCAGCGCGATGCGCGCCAGCGCGCGCGTGATCTTGCGGGTGACGAAGGTCTCGCCGCGCAGCGGGCTTTCGTGGTTGAACAGGATGCCGTTGCACGCGTACAGGCCATAGGCCTCGCGGTAGTTGACGGTGATCCAGTAGGCGTAGAGCTTGGCCACCGCATACGGGCTGCGCGGGTAGAAGGGCGTGGTCTCCTTCTGCGGCACCTCCTGCACCAGGCCGTACAGCTCCGAGGTGCTGGCCTGGTAGTAGCGCGTCTTCTTCTCCAGGCCGAGCAGGCGGATCGCCTCGAGCAGCCGCAGCGCGCCGATGCCGTCGGCGTTGGCGGTGTATTCGGGCTCCTCGAAGCTCACCTGTACGTGGCTCTGCGCGGCCAGGTTGTAGATCTCGTCGGGCTGCACCTGCTGCACGATGCGGATCAGGTTGGAGCTGTCGGTCATGTCGCCGTAGTGCAGGATGAAGCGGCGATCGGTGACGTGCGGATCCTGGTACAGGTGGTCGATGCGGTCGGTGTTGAACAGGCTGGCGCGGCGCTTGATGCCGTGCACCTCGTAGCCCTTGGCGAGCAGCAGCTCGGCCAGGTAGGCGCCGTCCTGGCCGGTGACGCCGGTGATCAGGGCGACTTTGGGTCGGGCGCTTAGGGTCATGAGGTTTGAGGAATCGTCGGCGCAACGCAACTGATGCATCAGCGCGCGGCAAGCGGATTGAACGTGGGATGACCACATGCCGCCGCGACGGAGCACAGTCGGGTGTCCGCACAGCCGAATGTCGCTGGTCCATGTTCCAGCAACGCGCCGAACGAGGCCAGTTGCAGTGCGTCGAGAGTGCGCAGACCATGCTGCCCGGCGTGGTCGGCCAGCAACTCGCGTGCGCCTTGCAGCACGCTTGGCGTCAGCCCGATTGTCCGCCACTCGTGCACTTGCTCGTCCAGCGTGTCCAGAAGCACGGCGACGCGGGCAGCCTCCAGCCGGCCCTCCCGGTGTCGGCGCCAGGCCAGCGAATGGAATTCGAGCGGCGCCAGAGCGGAGATCCAGATCTCCAATCCGTCCTGCGCCATCATCGCGTTCATCTCGTCCGTGCCGGCCTCCGGAACAAAGAGCTTGGCCAGGGCGGACGTGTCGAGAAAGAGCCTCACACGCGATCCTCGCGCAAGTCGATGATGTCCTGGCAGAACCCGGGTTGCCCTGCCATCAGGCGTTGAGCGCGCAGATAGGGTGCGGGCAACGGGGTTACCGCCGCCGCCACAGTCTTCACGCGTCGGGGGCGTGTCAACTGGGCCAGCAGTACATCGAGTGCCGCCAACTGCTCGGCGTCGAGCGCGTCGATCTGATGATGAAGGCGATCACGCAAAGTCATGAGGCAGGCTCCTGTGCCCTGTGCATCAGCCCAGGTGCTTGTCGAGAGGGCGATTCGTCATGGGCAAGGCGAGATGTTCAAGCGTTGAACATGGAATTCTAGGGCATTGCGCGCAGTCGCTGGATCTGCCCGCATCCTCCTCTCCAAGAGAAGTCATTGAAGTTTGGCCTGGATCTGCGACAGCGCTGCCTCGAGTGCGGGCAAAGCGCTCTGCACCGTCTGCCAGACGACATCGAGGTTGACGTCGAAATAGCCATGCGCGAGGCGGTTGCGCATTCCCCTGATGGCCTTCCAGGGGATTTCGGGGTGTTGATCGAGGAACTCGGGGAACGCACTTCCGATCTTGGCGACAGCCTCGCCAATGATCATCAAGTTCAACATGACGGCCTGCTGAGTCTTCTTGTCCTGCGCGAACTGCTCCTGTGTCATCGGCAGGCAGTAGGCGCGTGCCAGCCGAGTCGCATCGATGATGTGCGCGACATAGTCCGCCAGGCGCTGCACCCTGTCGACGGGGCTCATACGACAACGGCCTCGCGCAGTACACGCTCGCGAAACTTCGGCGGCAGATCTCCCGGCGTCAACAAATCGACTCGAAGGCCGAGCGCCTCTTCCAGCTCGATTTGAAGTGCCCCGAGGTTGAGCAACGTGGCACCGGGCATCGGATCGACGAGAACGTCGATGTCGCTCCCCTCCGCATCGTCGCCGCGCGCGGCAGAGCCGAACACGCGTGCGTTGCGCGCCAAGTTGCGCGCAACAATGTCGCGGATCGCTTGGCGATGAATCCTGAGGGCTTCGGAGGGTTTCATTGCGTGAAGTCCGCTTGCTCGAACAGATGGCGGCTGATCAACTGCCCGTACGCGCTGTCGCTGCCGAGTAGGCGCCGCCCATGGCGAACGATCTGCCCGAGCAGCGGCTCGCCCGCCACCCGCAGGTCGATGAGGTCAATAGCCCGGCCGGTTTGTCCCGCCAGGGCTTCGATCAGCGCAATCGTCTCGTCGGCGGTCAGCGGGCGCTGGGCGGACACGGCGATGTCGATATCGCTGTCCGGGCGTTGCCGGCCCCGGGCGAACGAGCCGAACAACACCGCCAGCTCGATCTGCGGGAACGCCGACAGGACCACGCGCAGCTGGTCGTCGATATCGCGCTGGGTGTCATTCATCGCCGAGTCTTGCTGCATCTGGCGCCAGGTCAGGCGGTCACACGGTCGAAGGAGAAGCTGCTGAGCTCGGCGCGCTGGGTGGCGTGTTCCAGACTCCGTGTCGTCAGGTCACGCAACCTCGACAATCTCGAGGTGCGCGCACAGCGTGTCCGGGGCGACGTCTTCCTCGTGCGGCCAGGTCAATGCACCGAAGCGCACGCCGACCTTCGCAAAGTAGATCGGGTCCTCGAGGCGTTGCAGTCCGGGTCGATCCAGAAAGGGCCGCATGTCGAACACGCCGCGGCGCCCATCGGCCAACTCGACCGCGAGCTTGTGGTCAGGTAGTGCGTGCACCGTCTTCACATCCCAATCCATGGTTCACCTCACAACGGTTCGATCTTGTAGGGCAACTCGCCTGCAGGGGCGAGCGCCCAGTCGGCCATGAGTTCATCGCGATGCAGTTCGATCCAAGCCTGCACCAGCCGCAACTGTTTGCGTGGCATCTGCCCGGCCAGCACCTCGCCGTCACCCAGTCCGATGGAGGCCTCGAACTCTGCATATCTGGCGTGCAACTGAGGCAGGTTGTGGTCCTGCGTATCGAGCAAGTACATGCGAATGATGATGCATGCAGCGCGCGTTCCGCCGTTTCGAGATCGTGGCTGGCCTTTTGCAGCCATGCGGCCACCCAGGCCTGAGACGTCAACGGCTCAGCCATGCAACACCCTGCCTTCGCGAATGATCTTGTGCGTGAGCGTCGTGGACAACGGTGCTTCACGAAGCACTTCTTCGCGTGTGCGCACCCACACATCGCATGGCACACCCACGCCGAACAGGCTGCGATACCCCGCGCTGGCCCGTCGATAGGCCGGCTCATCCGATGCCGACAACACCACGAGCAGATCGACGTCGCTGTTCTCGTCCGGCGTGCCCCAGGCATGCGAGCCAAACAAGACCACCTGCTCAGGCTGGTACGTCGCTACCAGTCGGCGTGTGATCTCGTTGAGCATGGCCTCTGAAAGCTCGATGCTGCGGCTCGGCGGCGTGGTCATCGCGCGACCTCGGCGTGTCTGAAGTCCGCATAGGAGCGGGCTATGCCCTCGCGCAGCGGCGTGCAGGCCTTCCAGCCAAGCGCGGCGATGCGGCCCACGTCGAGCAGCTTGCGCGGCGTGCCGTCGGGCTTGCTGCGGTCGTAGACGATGCGGCCGCCGAAGCCGACCACGTCCATCACCGTCGCGGCCAGTTCGCGGATGGTGACGTCTACGCCGGTGCCGACGTTCAGCAGTTCTCCGTCGTAGCCGTGTTCCATCAGGTAGACGCAGGCATCGGCCAGGTCGTCCACGTACAGGAATTCGCGCCGCGGGGTGCCGCTGCCCCACACGACGAATTCGGCATCGCCGCGTGCCTTGGCCTCGTGCGCCTTGCGGATCAGCGCCGGCAGCACGTGGCTCGTGGCCAGGTCGTAGTTGTCGTTCGGGCCGTACAGGTTGGTCGGCATCACGCTCACGTACTGCCGGCCGTACTGGCGCTGGTAGCTCTCGCACAGCTTGATGCCGGCGATCTTGGCGATCGCATAGGGCTCGTTCGTCGGCTCCAGCGGGCCGGTCAGCAGGTACTCTTCCTTGATCGGCTGCGGGCAGTCGCGCGGGTAGATGCAGCTCGAACCCAGGAACATCAGCCGCTGCACGCCGGCTGCGTGCGCGCCGTGGATCAGGTTGGCCTCGATCTGCAGGTTCTGGTACAGGAAGTCGGCGCGGTACTGGTTGTTGGCCTGGATGCCGCCCACTTTGGCCGCGGCGATGAAGAGGTAGTCGGGCCGTTGTTCGGCCAGGAAGCCGTGCACCGCACGCTGGTCGAGCAGGTCGAGCTCGGCGCGCGTGCGCAACAGCAGGTTGGTGTAGCCGCCGGCTTGCAGCCGGCGCACGATCGCGCTGCCGACCATGCCGCGGTGGCCCGCCACGCAGATGCGCGCGTCGCGTGCGATGGCGCCCGTCATGGCCGTGCCCCGCGGTCGCCGAGCTCGCTCTTCAGCGATGCGATCGTCAGCTTCAACTGCTCGAACTCGGCCTCTTTGCGCTGCAGGAAGGCGCGCGTCAGCCGCAGCTTCTCGCGCAGCCCCGATGGCGTCAGCACGTAGGCGTACGCCAGCTTGCGGTCGCTGCGGCGGAAGTTGCCGGCCTTGACCAGGCCGCGGTCGAGCAGGGAATGCAGCACGTAGTGGGTCTTGCCCAGGCTCAGGCCCAGGGTGTCGGAAAGCTCGCGTTGCGACAGCTCGGGCTGTTGCTCCAGCAGCCGCAGCACGGCCAGCTTGGCGGCTTCGGCATCGCCGTGCGCAACGGCAATCGGCGGGTCGTCGCTTCGGCGTTCAATCATTGAACGGCGGATTGTAGCGGCAGGCGCGCCGCGCGCCGACTCAACCCGCGGGCGCTTCCTTGCGCCAGTGGTGCCGCACCACGAGCCCCATGCCGATCAGCAGCAGGCTCAGCATCGTCGCGGCCACGGCGATCAACGCGCGCTTCGGCTTGCTCTTGTATTCCGGCGGCGTGGCCGGGTCGACCACCTGGATCAGCGCGCCTTCGCGGCTTTCGTCGACGCGGGCCACCTCGTACTGGCGGGCGAACAGCTCGAACAGGGTCTCGCGGTACTTGAATTCGCGGTACTTGCTCAGGTAGTCGGGCCCGGCATTGGCATCTGCGGCTTGCTCTAGGCGCGCCAGTTGTGCGCGCAGCGCGCTGATCTCGGCCATCTGCTTCTGCACTTCGGGCGCGGTGTCGGCCAGGCTGCGGCGCAGCACCTGCGCGCGCACTTCGGCGGCGGTGATCTCGGCCTTGATGCGCGCATAGGTTTCGGCGGCTGCACGCGGCTCGGCACGCAGCGCGCCCACGCTGAAGCCGCTGGCCTGCAGCGCCTGCTGCGCCTGCGCCAGCTGGTCGCGCGCCTCCTTCAGTTCCTTCTCGAAGAACAGGCGCCGCTGCTGCGCCTCGCTCACCGCCAGCACCGAGGTGAGCCGCCGCAGTTCCTCCACATAGGCATTGGCGATGGCGGCTGCGCGCTTCGGGTCGGTGTCGTCGACTTCCACGCTGATCAGCCCGTCCTTCTTGCCGATGGCGATGCGGGTGTTCTGCTCGAGCGCCTTGCGTGCCTCGAAGCGGTACTTGGCCTCGTACACCGTCATCAGGTCGAACTGGTCGATCAAGCGGTCGGTGGCGTTGACGCTCTGCATCAGCGCGACGTACTGGTCCGCCGGGCTCTTGATGCCGGTGGCGGCGCCCGCCAGCCCGGCCAGCCCGCCCAGCGACTGCAGCGCCGAAGCGATGCCGCTCTGCTGCTGCTGGGGCGGCAGGAACACGGTGCGCGCGGTGTACACCGGCGTCATCAGGAAGGCGACGCCCAGCGCCAGCAGGCCGATGCCCAGCGAGCCCAGGATCCACAGCTTCCAGTGCTCGATCAGCGGCACGATCAGTTCGCGCAGGCTGATCGCGTCGAAATCGTCGCCTTCGTACGGCGGCACGGGAGCTCCCGGCCCGGCAGCGTGGTTGGCCATCGTCATTTCGTCAGCGTCACGAACGCTGCCGCGCCCAGTGCGAACTGATAGAGGATCTGCGTCCAGTCCTTCACGTTCTGGATCACGGTGGTCTTGTCGAGCTGCTCGGGCACGAACAGGGTGTCGCCGGGCAGCGCCGGCGTGCGTTCGAACTGGTCGCTCAGCCCGCTGCCCCAGGTCTTGACCTGCAGGTTGCTGACCACCGTGCCGTTGGCGCGCAGCACGAAGGTGCCGCCCTTGTCGGCGCCGCCGGTGGGGCCGCCGGCCATGCGCAGGTAGTCGGCCAGGTTGCGGCCGGGCTCGCGCAGGTAGTTGCCGGCGTTGAATACGCTGCCGAACACGCCCACGCTGGTGGGCTCCGATGGCACCAGCAGCCGGTCGCCATCCTCCAGCACCAGGTTGGGCAGCTCGCGGCTGTCGGGCGGGATCTGCAGCACCACGCGCCCGGTCGGCCGGATCGCGCGCAGGCGCTCCAGCAGCCGCTGCGTGCCCGCCACCCGGCCGGCCTGCGCGGCGGCCTCGTCGGCGCTGGCGACCCGCTGGGTCGAGGTGGCCAGGGAGATGTCGGTCTCGAGGTTGCGCAGCGCGCGCTCGTAGTTCTCCTGCTGGGTCAGGCGCACGCTCTCGCGCGTGAAATCGGTGCCGAACACGAAGGCGCCGGGGGTGAAGCCGCCGGCGGCGGCCAGCGCATCGGCAACGGTGCTCTGCGGCGGCAGCACGTAGTCGCCCGGGCGCGCCACTTCGCCTTCCACCCGCACGCGCTTGTTCTGGCGCAGCAGCGGCGCAGCCACGTTGGCCATGTTGAAGGCGCGCAGCACGTCGCCGTTGCGCAGCTCGGTCTTGGCGGCCTGCGCGGCTTCCACCTCGACCACGCGCACGCTGGCGCGCTCGTCCATGCGCTCGATCGAGAACTTCGAGGTCAGGGCCACCGGCGAGGTGCCGCCGGCCATGCGCAGCACGTCGGCCACGGTCTCGCCCGGCTTCAGCTCGAAGATCGCCGCGCGGTTGACGCTGCCGATCGCCGCCGTCTGCGGCCCGATCGGGCCGACGTGCACCACGTCCTCGGCCTGCAGCAGGCGGTCGCCGCTGCGGTCGCCCTTGAGCAGCAGGTCGTAGAAGTCGAGCGTGCTCACTACCTGGCCGCCGCGGCGCAGCGTGATCTGGCGGAAGCTGCCCGAAGCCGCCGGCCCGCCGGCCTTGACCACCGCGTTGGCCACGCTCGACAGCGCCGTCATCGTGTAGGCGCCCGGGCGCACGGCGAAACCGGTGACGAACACGCGCACGCCGCGCAGCTGGCCCAGCGACACGCTCAGCTCGAAGTTGCGGAAGGTTTGCGCGACGCGCTTGGAGATCACCGCCGGCAGCTCGGCGTAGCGCACGCCCGAGACCATGATCGCGCCCACGCGCGGCACGGTGATGCGGCCCGAGCGGTCGACGAACAGGCGCAGGTCGGCATCCACCGATCCCCAGATCGTCAGCACGATCTCGTCGCCGGCCGAGATCACGTAGTCGGGCGGCACCAGCGGGTTGTAGTCGATCGCTTCCGCGCCGCGCACGGTGGCGGTCATCAGGTCGGCGCCCAGGCGGCGGATGCGCGCCGGCGGCGGCGTCGCACCGGGCGCCACCAGCACCTGCTGGGCTCCCGGCTGGCCGCCTGGCTGGGCTCCCGGCAGGGTCTGCAGGTCGGGCACGCCGGCGATGCGGTTCACGTAGATCTCGAACTCGCTGGGCGGCTGCGGCGCCGGCAGCGGCTCCATCAGTTGTAGGTCGAAGGCCGATCGGCCGGCTGCCTGCGATCGGGTCGCGGCCGAGGGCTGCGGCGCCGCCTCGCGCAGCCGCACGGGGCCCTGGATGCTGGTGTCGGCGCTGCCCGGCACCGTGTCGCCGGGAGGCTGGCGCGACGGGTCGATCTGCGCCCAGGCTGCAAGGCCGGCAAGCGCCAGCGCGGCGGCGACCAGACCGCGCCGCAGGGTGGCGCGCAAGGGCAGGGCAGGGCAGGTAGGGGCGGTCGATGCTGGGGTCATGCGCGGGGGCGGATGGCGGCGGGCGGCGGCCGCAGGGGGCCGCGGCGGGCGCGAGCGGATGCGGACACGTGCGGTGGCGGTTGGTGCCGCGGCGGCCGCGGAGCGGCCGGAACCACGGCCGGGGCCATGGCCGGGAGCGGATTCTAGCGGCGCCGGGCGCAGCCCCCCGGGCTCCTAGAATCCCGGGCATGCTGATCCTGATCGTGGCGTTCGTGGTCTCGCTCGGGCTGACGCTGCTGCTCGTGCACTCGGCCAACGTGCACGCCCATCTGTCGCACGACAGCGACCTGTCGGGCCCGCAGAAGTTCCACGCCAAGCCGGTGCCGCGCATCGGCGGCGTGGGCATTGCCGCCGGCCTGGCCGCCGGCGCCGGCGCCATCGCGCTGCACGATGCGGCGGCTGGCCGGCTGGCCTTCGCGCTGCTGGCCTGCGGGCTGCCGGCCTTCACGGCCGGCGTCACGGAAGACCTGACCAAGGCGGTGAGCCCGCTGCGCCGGCTGCTGGCCACCGCGGTGTCGGCGCTGCTGGCGGTGTGGTGGATCGACGGCGTGATCGAGCGCACCGCGATCCCCGGGCTCGACTGGATCGTGTCGTTCCCGATCGGCGCCGCACTGGTCACCACCTTCGCGGTCACCGGCGTGGCCAATTCGGTGAACATCATCGACGGCTTCAACGGCCTGGCGTCGATGTGCGCGGTGCTGATCCTGCTGTGCCTGGCCTATGTCGGCTTCCAGGTCGACGACCTGCACATCGCCTGGCTGGCGCTGGCCGGCGCCGGGGCGATGCTGGGCTTCTTCGTGTGGAACTTCCCCGCGGGGCTGATCTTCCTGGGCGACGGCGGCGCCTACTTCGTGGGCTTCTACATCGCCGAAATCGCGATCCTGCTGCTGCACCGCAACCCGCTGGTGTCGCCGATGTTCCCGCTGCTGCTGTGCATCTACCCGGTGTTCGAGACGGTGTTCTCGATCTACCGCCGCCGCGTGCTGCGTGCGCAGCCGTCGAGCATGCCCGACGGCATCCACCTGCATTCGCTGATCTACCGCCGCGTGATGCGCTGGGCGGTGGGCAACCGCAGCGCCAAGGCGCTGACGCGGCGCAACTCGATGACCAGCCCGTACCTGTGGCTGCTGTGCATGTTCGCGGCAATCCCGGCAGTGTTGTTTTGGGACAACACGCCGGTGCTGATGGTGATGATCGTGCTGTTCGGCTTCACCTACGTGGCGCTGTACTGGCGCATCGTGCGCTTCCGCTCGCCGCGCTGGATGGTGTTCCGCCGCTGAAGGCGGCTGCTGGGGGCTGCTCCTCAACGCCGTGTAAGGCGGCAGCGGATAATCCGCCTTGCATGACTGATTCAAACCAAGCCGGTACGCCCGGCAATGCGGGCGAGGCCGCACCGGCCCCCCGCTTCGACACCCTGGCGCTCGACGCCAAACTGCTGCAGGCAGTGTCCGACCAGGGCTACACCTCGATGACGCCGATCCAGGCCAAGGCCATCCCGGTGGTGCTGGCCGGGCGCGACGTGATGGGCGCCGCCCAGACCGGCACCGGCAAGACGGCGGCCTTCTCGCTGCCGCTGCTGCAGAAGATGCTGCACCACGAAAACGCCAGCATGTCGCCGGCACGCCACCCGGTGCGCGCGCTGGTGCTGGCGCCCACGCGCGAGCTGGCCGACCAGGTCGCGGCCAACGTGCTCGCCTACGCCAAGCACACCCGGCTGCGCAGCGCGGTCGTTTTCGGCGGCATCGACATGAAGCCGCAGACGCTGCAGTTGAAGGCCGGCGTCGAGGTGCTGGTGGCCACGCCGGGCCGGCTGCTCGACCACATCGAGGCCAAGAACTGCGTGCTCAACCAGGTCGAGTACGTGGTGCTCGACGAAGCCGACCGCATGCTCGACATCGGCTTCCTGCCCGACCTGCAGCGCATCCTGGCCTACCTGCCCAGGCAGCGCCAGACGCTGCTGTTCTCGGCCACCTTCTCGCCCGAGATCAAGCGGCTGGCGCAGAGCTACCTGCAGGATCCGGTGACGGTGGAAGTGGCGCGGCCCAACGCCACCGCCTCCACCGTCGAGCAGCACTTCTACAGCGTCGCCGACGACGACAAGCGCGCCGCGGTGCGCCAGGTGCTGCGCCAGCGCGAGCTGGCGCAGGCGCTGGTGTTCGTCAACAGCAAGCTCGGCTGCGCGCGGCTGGCGCGCTCCTTCGAGCGCGACGGCCTGCGCACCAACGCGCTGCACGGCGACAAGTCGCAGGACGAGCGGCTGAAGGCGCTGGACGCCTTCAAGCGCGGCGAGGTCGACGTGCTCGTGGCCACCGACGTGGCCGCGCGCGGGCTGGACATCGCCGACCTGCCGGCCGTGTTCAACTTCGACGTGCCCTTCAACGCGGAAGACTACGTGCACCGCATCGGCCGCACCGGCCGCGCCGGCGCTTCGGGGCTGGCGGTCACGCTGGTGTCGCGCGACGACCTGCGCGGCGTGGCCGAGATCGAGAAGCTGATCAAGCGCAAGATCGAGATCGAGGCCTTCGAGCTCGAAGACGACCGCCCGCGCCGGCCGCGGCGCAGCGCCGACGACGAGCGCCGCGGGCGTGACGATGATCGCCGCGGCCGCGACGACGAGCGCCGCGACCGCGAGCGCCGCAGCCGCTGGGAGCCGCCGCCGGCGCCGGTGATCGCCGACCCGTTCTTCGACCGGCCCTACGAGCCTGCGGCCGCCGACACGCCGGCCTGGGAGCTTGCCCATGCGGCCATGTCGGCAGCCCCCGCCGCACACCGGCCGGGCTCGGCCAACATCCGTGCGCGGCGCAAGACGCCGGCGCTGCTGGGCGGCAACGGCTGAGGCCTGGCGGCAGCGGCGGCCAAGGCCCGCTGCAGCCGGCGACGGCAGCCGAAGACCGCGCGCGGCGGACCGGCAGTCGACCAGCCTGCCAGCCGGCCAGTCGGAAATAGCGCCGTCAGGCGAGCAGTGCAAACACCGCAGGCAGCCGGTCGGGCAGCGTTTGCGGCGCGGCGCGCCAGGCGGCGACCGTGGCGCTGCGCGTGAAGCCCGCCGGCAGCGTCAGCCCGCAGCTGACGGAAAGCCGCGTGCCGGCATCCAGCGTGTCGAGCAGCGCGCGCAGCAGCGCCGCGTTGCGGTAGGGCGTCTCGATCATCAGCTGCGTCTGGCCGAGCCGGCGCGACGCGGCCTGCAGCTCGCGGATGCGCACCGCGCGCGCGCCAGGCTCCTGTGGCAGGTAGCCGACGAAGGCGAAGCTCTGGCCGTCCAGGCCGCTGGCGGCCAGCGCCAGCACGATCGCGCTGGCGCCGGGCAGCGGCAGCACCGGCACGCCCGCTGCGTGGGCGGCGGCCACCAGCGCGGCGCCGGGGTCGGCCACGCCGGGCAGCCCGGCTTCGCTCAGCAACCCCAGGTCGCGCCCGGCCAGCGCCGGTGCCAGCAGGCCGCGCCAGTCGGGCGCCGGCGCGCGCGCGGCGGCGCCGCCCTTGGGCGGGCGCGGCAGCTCGCGGATGTCGATCGCCTGCAGCGGCAGCGCCAGCGGCACCACCGCCTGCACGCGCTTGAGCAGTGCGCGCGCGCTGCGCGCGTCCTCGACCACCCAGTGGGCGAGCGCGGCGGCTTGCTGCAGCACGCCGTGGGGAAGCAGCTCGGTGATCGGCAGCGGCTCGGCGCCGTGGTCGAGCGCGTTGGGCACCAGCAGCAGCCGGCCCGGGCCCGGCTTCATGCGCCGTCGCTGCGCAACGGCTCGATGCCGGCCAGGCGCAGCAGCTCGCAGGTGCGGATCAACGGCAGGCCGACGAGCGCGGTCGGGTCGTCGGACTCGATCGCGCCGAGCAGCGCGATGCCCAGCGCCTCGCACTTGGCGGCGCCGGCGCAGTCGTAGGGCTGCTCGGCGCGCAGGTAGCACTCGATCTCGGCGTCGGCGAGGCGGCGAAAGCGCACCCGCACCGGCGCCAGCCGCACCTGCTCGAAGCCGGCGGCCGCGTGCACCACCGCCACCGCGGTGTGGAAGGTGACGAGCCGGCCGCTCATGCGCTGCAGCTGCGCCGCCGCGCGCGCGTGCGTGCCCGGCTTGCCGATCGCGCTGCCGTCGAGTTCGGCCACCTGGTCGGAGCCGATCACCACCGCCTGCGGCTGCTGCGCCGCGACGGCGCGCGCCTTGGCCAGCGCCAGCCGCTGCGCCAGCGCCGCCGGCGGCTCGTCAGGCAGCGGTGTCTCGTCCACCTGCGGCGCACGCACCTCGAAGGGCAGGCGCAGGCGCTGCAGCAGGTCGCGCCGGTACGGCGAGGTCGAGGCCAGGATCAGGAGCGGGTTCATCGCGGCGATTGTCCCAAGCTTCGCCGGCATCGCCGTGCCCTGACGGCAGCGCCCGGATGGTTGCGCCCGGTCGGCCGCACGGCGGCATCGCGGCGCTGCGGCGTCGCTGCGCGCCCCTCGGCCGCTACACTGCCCGCGATGGACGCCAGCGCCTTCGATCCCCGCCGTCTCGACATCGCCGCTTTCGCGCGCAGCGGCGGCGCGCTGCAAGGCGAATGGCCGCTGGCCGGCTTCGGCCGCCTGCTGGCCGACGCGCAGCCTGCGCCGCAAGCTGAGGCCGTGGTGGGCTGGTCGGCGCAGGGCGAATGCCGGCAGGCGGCCGGCAGCGAGCCGCAGCTGTGGCTGCGCCTGCGCGCGCACGCGGCGGTCGAACTGCGCTGCCAGCGCTGCCTGCAGCCGCTGGCGGTGCCGATCGACGTCGATCGCCGTCTGCGCTTCGTCGAGGGCGAGGCCGAGGCCGAGCGGCTCGATGCCGACAGCGACGACGACGTGCTCGCGCTCGAGCCGGCGCTCGACCTGCACGCGCTGGTGGAAGACGAGCTGATCCTCGCATTGCCGCTGGTGCCGCGGCACGACGACTGCAGCCTGCCGGCAGGCGCCGATGCCGGCGACGGGCTCGAGCGCGCGCATCCGTTCGCCGCGCTGGAAGCGCTGCGCCGGCGCGATCCGACGTGACGCGTTGCGGCAGCCAGCCAGCCCGGCCTCGAGGCCGGCCGCTATAATGCCCGGCTTTGCCCGGCGCGCGCCTGCGCCGGGGCAGCGCTGCCCAGAACGGCAGCAGTCAGCGCATCGCCGGCCGTTTCGGGCAGCGAGGCGCCGGCGGCCGGTTGCGGCCGCCGCAGGTGTCCGGCCCGCCGCCGCCGGAACAGGAGTCGTGAACCATGGCCGTCCAGCAGAACAAGAAGTCGCCGTCCAAGCGCGGCATGCACCGCTCGCACAATGCGCTGAGCCGCCCCGGCACGGCGATCGAGCCGACCACCGGCGAAGTGCACCTGCGCCACCACATCAGCCCGACCGGCTTCTATCGCGGCCGCAAGGTGCTGAAGTCGAAGACCGACGCCTGAGCGGCACGGTTGCCGTGCGCGCGGCGAGCGCGCCGGCATCGCCGCCGCCGGCGGCTCGACCCGCCCGCTCCCGCCGCGTGCAACCCAGGGTTGCGCCGGCCGCGCCCTTCCCCTACCGTGCAGTGCGGGCAGCCGGGCCGCCGCTGCGGCCGCACGCTGAAGACCTGAACGCTTGAACGCGCCGCGCCCGCCGTGAGCCACCCACCCGCACCCGAGCCGCTGGCCGAAGTCTGCCTGGCCGTGGACTGCATGGGCGGCGACCACGGCGCGGCCGTCACGCTGCCGGCCTGCCGCGCGTTTCTCGAATCACACCCGCAGGCGTCGCTGCGCCTGGTCGGCACCGCCGAGGCGCTGGCCGCCGCGCGCGACTGGCCGCGCTGCACGCCGGTGACGGCGACCGAGGTCGTGACGATGGACGATCCGGTGGAGACGGCGCTGCGCCGCAAGAAGGATTCGTCGATGCGGGTCGCGATCAGCCAGCTGGTGGGCCGCGACGGCGAGGCGCCGGCCGCGCACGCCTGCGTGTCGGCCGGCAACACCGGCGCGCTGATGGCGCTGGCGCGCTACCTGCTCAAGACGCTCGACGGCATCGACCGGCCGGCGATCGCCACCGTGATGCCCAACCGCGCCGGCCGCTTCACCACCGTGCTCGACCTGGGCGCCAATGTCGACTGCACGCCCGAGCACCTGCTGCAGTTCGCGCTGCTGGGCAGCGCGCTGGTCTCGGCGGTGGAGGGGCGGGACGAGCCGACGGTGGGCCTGCTGAACATCGGCGCCGAGGCGATCAAGGGCAGCGACACGATCAAGCAGGCCGGCGAGCTGCTGCGCGCCGCGGCCGACGGCGGCCAGATCAACTTCCACGGCAACGTCGAAGGCAACGACATCTTCGCCGGCACCACCGACATCGTGGTGTGCGACGGCTTCGTCGGCAACGTGCTGCTCAAGGCGGCCGAGGGGCTGGCGACGATGATCAGCGAATTCATCCGCCAGGAGTTCACCCGCAACCTCGCCACCAAGCTGGCGGGCCTGATCGCGCTGCCGGTGCTGCGCAGCTTCCGGCGCCGCGTCGATCCGCGCGGCTACAACGGCGCCGCGCTGCTGGGCCTGCGCGGGCTGGTGTTCAAGAGCCACGGCTCGGCCGACGCCTTCGCCTTCGAGCAGGCGCTGGCGCGCGCTTATGATGCGGCCCGCAACCGGCTGACCGACCGCGTGCGCGATCGCATCGCACTTGCCGCACCGCACGACGAAGTCGCCGCCGCCGGCAACGCCCAGGCCGCATGACCGCTTCGCCGAACCTCCACACCCGCATCGCCGGCACCGGCAGCCATCTGCCGCCGCGCCGGCTGACCAACGCCGACCTGGTGGCGCAGCTGGCCGCGCGCGGCATCGAGACCAGCGACGACTGGATCGTCGAGCGCACCGGCATCCGCGCGCGCCACTTCGCCGGCGACGGCGTCGCCGCCAGCGACCTGGCGGCGGCGGCGGCGCGCCAGGCGCTCGAAGCCGCCGGCTGCCGCGCCGAGGACGTGGACCTGATCATCGTGGCCACCTCCACGCCGGACATGGTGTTCCCGTCCACCGCGTGCATCGTGCAGGCCAAGCTCGGCGCGCACGGCTGTGCGGCCTTCGACGTGCAGGCGGTGTGCTCGGGCTTCGTCTATGCGCTGACCGTGGCCGACGCGCTGATCCGCACCGGCAGCGCCCGGCGCGCGCTGGTGATCGGCTCCGAGGTGTTCTCGCGCATCCTCGACTTCGACGACCGCACCACCTGCGTGCTGTTCGGCGACGGCGCCGGCGCGGTCGTGCTCGAGGCGGCCGATGCGCCCGGCCTGCTGGCCACCGACCTGCACGCCGACGGCCGCCACGTGGGCATCCTGTGCGTGCCCGGCACCGTGTCGGGCGGCCGGGTGCTCGGCGATCCGCTGCTCAAGATGGACGGCCAGGCGGTGTTCAAGCTCGCGGTCGGGGTGCTCGACAGTGCGGCGCGCACGGTGCTGGCCAAGTCCGGCCGCCGCGCCGAAGACGTCGACTGGCTGATCCCGCACCAGGCCAACATCCGCATCATGCAGTCGGCGGCGCGCAAGCTGCGGCTGCCGCCCGAGCGGCTCGTCGTCACCGTCGACCAGCACGGCAACACCTCGGCGGCGTCGATCCCGCTGGCGCTGGACGCAGCCGTGCGCGACGGCCGCATCCGCCGCGGCGACACGCTGCTGCTCGAGGGCGTGGGCGGCGGCTTCACCTGGGGCGCGGTGCTGCTCGACTACTGAAACCACCACCACCATGGCACTCGCATTCGTCTTTCCGGGCCAGGGCTCGCAGGCCGTCGGCATGCTCAATGCGTGGGGCGACCACCCGGCGGTGCGCGCCGTGCTCGACGAGGCATCGGCCGCGCTCGGCGAGGACATGGCCGCGCTGATCAAGAACGGCCCGCAGGATCGGCTGGATCTGACCACCAACACCCAGCCGGTGATGCTCACGGCCGGCATCGCCTGCTGGCAGGCGTGGCGCGCCGAGGGCGGCGCCGAGCCGGCGGCGGTGGCGGGCCACTCGCTCGGCGAATACAGCGCGCTCGTCGCCGCCGGCGCGCTGCGCCTGGCCGACGCGCTGCCGCTGGTGCGCTTTCGCGCGCAGGCGATGCAGGACGCAGTGCCGGTGGGTGCCGGCGCGATGGCCGCGGTGATCGGCCTGGACCCGGCCAAGGTGGCCGAGGGCTGCGCGCAGGCGGCCGCCGAATCGGGCGAGGTGGTGCAGGCGGCCAACTTCAACGACCCGCGCCAGACGGTGATCTCGGGCTCGGCGGCCGGTGTGGAGAAGGCGCGCGAAGTGCTCAAGGCGCTGGGCGCCAAGCGCGCGATCCCGCTGCCGGTGTCGGCGCCTTTCCACTGCGCGCTGATGCGCCCGGCGGCCGAGGCGCTGCGCGCGCGGCTGGCGGCGGTGCCCTTCGCCGCGCCGCGCATCGCGCTGGTCAACAACGTCGACGTCGCGGTGGTGGACGACCCCGCCGCGATCCGCGACGCGCTCTACCGCCAGGCCTTCGGCGCGGTGCGCTGGGTCGACACCGTGCACGCGCTGCGCGCGCGCGGCGTGACCCACGTGGTCGAGTGCGGCCCGGGCAAGGTGCTGGCCGGCATGGTCGGCCGCATCGACCCGCAGCTGAAGGTCGGCGCGCTGTTCGACCCGCCCAGCCTGGCCGACTGCAAGGAGCTGCTGGCATGAGCGCGGGCCCATCGGTCGCGCTGGTCACCGGCGCATCGCGCGGCATTGGGCGGGCGATCGCCGCGGCGCTGGCCGCGCAGGGCTTGCGGGTGATCGGCACCGCCACCACCGACGCCGGCGCGCAGGCGGTCGGCGCGGCGCTGGCGGCCTGGCCGGGCTGCCGCGGCGCGGTGCTCGACGTCAACGACGCGGCCGCGGCCGACGCGCTGGTCGAGGCGATCGTCAAGGCCGACGGCGGCCTGCAGGTGCTGGTCAACAACGCCGGCATCACCCGCGACCAGCTGGCGATGCGCCTGAAGGACGACGACTGGGACGCGGTGCTCGACACCAACCTGAAGGCGGTGTTCCGGCTGTGCCGCGCGGCGATCCGGCCGATGATGAAGCAGCGCTTCGGGCGCATCGTCAACATCACCTCGGTGGTGGGGATGAGCGGCAACCCGGGCCAGGCCAACTACGCGGCCGCCAAGGCCGGCGTGGCCGGCATGACGCGCGCGCTGGCGCGCGAGCTGGGCAGCCGCAACATCACCGTCAACTGCGTGGCGCCGGGCTTCATCGCCACCGACATGACCGACGCGCTGCCCGAAGCCCAGCGCGCGGCGCTGCTGCAGCAGATCCCGCTGGGCCGCCTGGGCACCGCCGACGAGGTGGCGCACGCGGTGGCCTTCCTCGCGAGCCCCGGCGCCGGCTACATCACCGGCACCGAGCTGAGCGTCAACGGCGGCATGTACATGAGCTGAGCGCTTGCGGCGCGGGCTCGGCCCCGCGCAGGTGCGCCGCTAGAATCCCGTCCCGGTTACCGAATCCACTCCCGGAGGAGTCATGAGCGATATCGAAGCGCGTGTCAAGAAGATCATTGCCGAGCAACTCGGCGTGCCCGAGTCCGACGTCACCAGCGAGAAGGCCTTCGTCGCCGACCTGGGCGCGGATTCGCTCGACACGGTGGAACTGGTGATGGCGCTCGAGGACGAGTTCGGCATCGAGATCCCCGACGAGGAGGCCGAGAAGATCACCACGGTCGCGCTGGCGGTCAAGTACGCCACCGAACACCAGAAGGCCTGAAGGCCTGCCGGTCCGCGAACATGGCGCGCCGCAGAGTCGTCGTCACCGGCCTCGGGCTGGTCAGCCCGGTCGGCAACACGGTGGCCGAGGGTTGGGCCAACCTGGTGGCCGGCCGCAGCGGCATCGCGCCGATCACGCGTTTCGACGCGTCGGCCTTCGCCTGCCGCTTCGCCGGCGAGGTCAAGGGCTTCGACGTCGAGGCCTACCTGCCGGGCAAGGAAGCCCGGCACATGGACGGCTTCATCCACTTCGGCCTGGCGGCTTCGATCCAGGCGGTGCAGGACGCGGGCCTGCCCACCGGCGACGCGCTGAACGAGGAGACGGCCGAGCGCATCGGCTGCCTGATGGGCTCGGGCATCGGCGGTCTGCCGATGATCGAGGCCACCGACGGCGAGTACCGCGAGCGCGGCCCGCGCCGCATCTCGCCGTTCTTCGTGCCGGCGTCGATCGTCAACATGATCTCGGGGCACCTGTCGATCCGCTTCGGCTTCACCGGCCCGAACCTGGCGATCGCCACCGCCTGCACCACCGGTCTGCACTGCATCGGCGAGGCCGGCCGGCTGATCGAGTACGGCGACGCCGACGTGATGATCGCCGGCGGCGCCGAAGCCACCGTATCGCCGCTGGGCGTGGGCGGCTTCGCGGCGGCGCGCGCGCTGTCCACGCGCAACGATTCGCCCGAGACCGCGTCGCGCCCCTGGGACAAGGACCGCGACGGCTTCGTGCTCGGCGAGGGCGGCGGCGCGATGGTGCTCGAGGAGTACGAGCACGCGAAGCGCCGCGGCGCGAAGATCTATGCCGAACTGGCCGGCTTCGGCATGGGCGCCGACGCCTTCCACATGACCGCGCCCAACGTCGACGGCCCGAAGCGCGCGATGCGCGCGGCGCTGCGCAACGCCGGCATCGACGCCGACCAGGTGCAGTACCTGAACGCGCACGGCACCTCCACGCCGCTGGGCGACATCAACGAGACCAACGCGATCAAGCTGGCCTTTGGCGAGCACGCGAAGCGGCTGGTGGTCAACTCCACCAAGTCGATGACCGGCCACCTGCTGGGCGGTGCCGGCGGCATCGAATCGGTGTTCTCGGTGCTGGCGCTGCACCACCAGGTCAGCCCGCCGACGATCAACATCTTCGACCAGGATCCGCAGTGCGACCTGGACTACTGCGCCAACGCGGCGCGCGAGATGAAGATCGAGTACGCGGTGAAGAACAACTTCGGCTTCGGCGGCACCAACGGCACGCTGGTCTTCCGCCGGGTCTGATCCGGCAGTCGCCCGACTGCCGCCGTGCATGCGCGCTGCTCCCGCGGTTCTGGTGGTCGCGGCGGACGGCAGCGGGTGGCGCGCAGCGCGCCGCAGCCTGTACGCGCTCACGGCCATGGCCGCTGCCGCGTGGTCGGCGCGCCGACTCGGCGGTACCGCAGGACCTGCGGCCGCTGCTGCCGCGGCCGCCGGGTTGATCACGGCCGTGCTGCATGCGCGCTGTGCGCCGGCGCCGCCGCGGCGGCTGCGCTGGGACGGCGCGCAGTGGGCGCTGGCCGCGGCCGAAGGCGAGTTCGCGGCCGGCAGCATCCGCCCGGCGCTCGATCTGGGCATCTGGCTGCTGCTGCGCTTCGATCCGGCGGCCGGCGGCGCCGCGCAGTGGCTGCCGGTCGGCCGCGCCTTGCAGCCGGCGGCGTGGCCGGCGCTGCGCGCAGCGGTGTTCGCCGGCCCGGCTGCCGGCGCCGACACGCCGTCCGCACCATGAGCGCTGCCGACGCCGACGCGCTGCTGGTCGAGCGCTTCAAGCAGGGCGACGTGCGCGCCTTCGAGATGCTGGTGGTCAAGTACCAGCGGCGGATCGAGCGGCTGATCGCGCGCATGGTGCGCGACGTCGATCTGGTGCCCGACATCGCGCAGGAGACTTTCGTGCGCGCCTACCGCGCACTGCCGCAGTTCCGCGGCGACAGCGCCTTCTACACCTGGCTGTACCGGATCGCGGTCAATTCCGCGAAGAAGGCGCTGACCGAAGCCAGGCGCGATCCGGTCATCACCGAATCGGCGCTCGGCGCCCACGACGACGATGACGAAACTTCCCGCCGCCCGGCTGAACTAAGCGACGGCGAGACCCCGGAATCGCTGCTTGCGAGCCACGAGATCGCCGCCGCCGTGAATGCCGCCGTGGAGGCGCTGTCCGAAGACCTGCGCCAGGCGATCACGCTGCGCGAGATCGAAGGCTTGAGCTACGAGGAGATCGCCGACGCGATGGATTGCCCGATCGGAACCGTGCGCTCGCGCATCTTCCGCGCGCGCGAGGCGATTGCCGCGGCCTTGCGCCCACACCTGGAGCCGCGCGCCGGCCGGCGCTGGTGAGCTTGCCCAAGAAGGAGTCAGCGATGAACCGCGAACCCGTTGCCCCGGACCCCGACGATCCGCGCTGGTCGATTTCCGCGCTGGCCGACGGCGAGGGGCTGCCGACCGACTGCGCCCGCGGCCTGGCCGCGTGGGCGGCGGGCGATGCGGCGGCGCGCGCCAGCTGGCACAGCTACCACCTGATCGGCGACGTGCTGCGCAGCGGCGAGCTGGCCAGCCCGCCGGGGCACGACCAGCAGTTCCTGGCGGCGCTGCAGCTGCGGCTGGCGGCCGAGCCGGCGCCGGCCGCGGCCCTGTCGGCAGAGCCGGCGCCGGTCGCGGTGCTGCCGGCTGAGCCGGCGCCGGTCGCGGTGCTGCGCGCGCGTGCGCCTTCGCGCGCCCGCTGGGTCTGGCCGGTCGGCCTGGCAGCCGGCGTGATGGCGCTGGGCACGGCGCTGGTCGTGCAGCGCGGCGCCGGCACGGGCGCCGCAACCGAGCAGCGCCTGGCCGCGGCCGCGCCGGTTGCTGCGGGCGCGGCCGACGCGGTGGCGGCGGCTGCACCCGCCAACGCCGGCGCGGATCTGCTGCGCGAAGCGCAGTTCGACCGCTACCTGCGCGCGCACCGCGACTACACGGCAGCGCAGCCGGTGTCGCTGCCGCTGGCGGCGCAGTACGACTTCATGCCCGCGGTGTACGGCCGTTGATGATCGCGCTGGGCCGTCTCAGGCGCAGCCGGCACCGCAGGGCGCCGTGCGCGCGCGCGGGCGTCGCGGGGTGGCTCGCCGTGCGCGCGGCGGCGCTGCAGCTGGCGGCGGTGCTGCTCGCGGCGGGGCTCGCGGCCTGGCAGCCGGTGCAGGCGGCGCCCGACGCACCGCAGCGGGCGGGGCAGGGCGGCCGGCCGCTCGGCGACGCCGAGGTGCGGCGCTGGTTCGCGCGCATCCATGTGGCCGCGCAGCAACTCAACTACCAGGGCACGCTGGTGTTCAGCGCCGACGGCGTGCTGTCGAGCGCGCAGGTCGCGCATTTCCACACGGCCGCCGGCTCCTTCGAGCGGCTGGAGGTGCTGGACGGCCGGATGCAGCGGATCTACCGCCACAACGACCAGGTCGCGACGCTGTGGCCGGCCCGCAGGGTCGCGTTGATCGAGCAGCGCGACTCGCGGCTCGCGTCGCTGCGGCAGGTGCTGGATCCGCGCGCCCGGGAGTTCTATCGCGTGTACGACCAGGGCGGCGCACTCGTCGCCGGGCGCGAGGCGACGGTGCTGCGGCTCGACCCGGCCGACGCGCTGCGCTTCGCGCGGCGCCTGTGGGTCGACGCGCGCACCGCGCTGGTGCTGCGCACCGACGTGCTGGATGCGGCCGACCGCGTGCTCGAATCGAGCGCGTTCTCGCAGGTCGAGATCGGCGTCAAGCCGCGGCCGCAGAGCGTGCTGCAGCCGATGCGCCAGCTCGACGGCTGGCGTCGCGTGCGGCCCCGCCAGACGGCGGCCCATCTGGCGCAAGAGGGTTGGACATTGGCGCCGCTGGCCGCCGGCTTCGAGCTCACCGGCTGCGCGCGCCGCAGCCTGGACCCCGCCGGCGCCGATGCGGCCGTGCTGCAGCTGGCCTTCTCCGACGGCATCACGCACGTGTCATTGTTCATCGAGCCGGCGTCGGGCCAGCGTACGCGCCAGCCGATGCAGGGCCACAGCGGCGCGACGCACACGCTGATGCAGCCGCATGGCGCCGACTGGTGGATCACTGCCGTCGGCGACGTGCCGGCGGCGACGCTGCGCCAGTTCGTGCAGGCGCTGCAACGACGAGACTGATCATCATCGCCGCGGCCGCCGCGCCGCCACCCCCCTTGCCGAGGAGCCTTCATGCGTACCCGAGCGACCCCGATGGCCGGCCTGCCCCGTGCCGCCATGCTGCTGCTGACGGCCTGGCTGCTGATCGCGCTGTCGGCCCTGCCGGCGATGGCGCGCGCCCAGTCGCTGCCCGATTTCACCGAACTGGTCGAGCGCGTCGGCCCGGCGGTGGTCAACATCCGCACGCTCGAGCGCGCGCGCCAGGGCGGTGCCGACGTTGATCCGAACATGGAGGAGTTCCTGCGCCGCTTCGGCATCCCGCTGCCGGGGCCGCGCCGCGGCCCGCGCGGCGACGACGAGCCGATGCAGCGCGGCATCGGCTCGGGCTTCATCCTGAGCGCCGACGGCTACGTGATGACCAACGCCCACGTGGTCGAGGGCGCCGACGAGGTGATCGTCACGCTGACCGACAAGCGCGAGCTGAAGGCGCGCATCGTCGGCACCGACCGGCGCACCGACATCGCGCTGGTCAAGGTCGAAGCCACCGGGCTGCCGGTGGTCAGAATCGGCGACAGCGACCGGCTGAAGGTCGGCGAATGGGTGGTGGCGATCGGCTCGCCCTTCGGGCTCGAGAACACCGTCACCGCCGGCATCGTCAGCGCCAAGGGGCGCGACACCGGCGACTACCTGCCGTTCATCCAGACCGACGCGGCGATCAACCCGGGCAACTCCGGCGGCCCGCTGCTCAACCTGCGCGGCGAAGTGGTGGGCGTCAACTCGCAGATCTTCAGCCGCTCGGGCGGCTACATGGGCATCGCCTTCGCGATCCCGATCAACGACGCGATGCGCGTGTCGGAGCAGTTGCGCAGCACCGGACGGGTGATCCGCGGCCGCATCGGCGTGCAGATCGCGCCGGTGACCAAGGAAGTGGCCGAGTCGATCGGCCTGGGCAAGCCCGTCGGCGCGCTGGTGCAGAACGCCGAGGCCGGCGGTCCGGCCGACAAGGCCGGCATCGAGGCGGGCGACATCATCACCAAGGTCGACGGCAAGGCGGTCGAGAAGGCGGGCGACCTGCCGCGCATGATCGGCAGCACCAAGCCCGGCAGCAAGGTCACGCTGCAGGTGTTCCGCCGCGGCGCGACCAAGGAACTGAGCGTCACCGTGGCCGAATTCGAGGCCGACAAGCCGGCGCGGCGCGCCAGCGATTCCGGCGCTGCGCCGGCGCCGGTCAAGAACGCGCTCGGCCTGAGCATCACCGACCTGAGCGACGCGCAAAAGCGCGAACTGCGCGTGAAGGGCGGCGTGCGCGTCGAGGCGGTCGATGGGCCGGCGGCGCGCGCCGGGCTGCGCGAGGGCGACGTGATCCTGTCGCTGGACAACACCGAGATCAGCGACGCCAGGCAGTTCGGCCAGCTGGTGCAGCGCGCAGACAAGACCAAGCCGCTGAACGTGCTGGTGCGCCGCGGCGACGCCGTCAACTTCGTGGTGATCCGGCCGCAACGCTGACCGCTTCGTGCCAGGAGCCGGGTCGGCCCCGGCCCGCGGTCGCGGCGGCGGGAATTCGGGAGGCTTCGGGCGCCGCGGCTGCCCCGCGGCCTGCGGCCCGCAGCCCGCGGCCCGCGGCCTGCGGGCGGCGGACGGCGGGCGGCGGACGGCGGGCGGCGGGCGGCGGACGGCGAGCGCGGCCGGGGTTGCTCCGACGAGCCTGGCCGGACCGAGTTCCCGACCTCACTATCGGGTCATTGCATGTTGCGGAAATCTGATGCACCACACGCGACGTGGGCCCGCTGCCCCCGACCTGCCGCCGGGTTAGTGACCTTTTACTTCGATTGGCTGTGGGCGAGGATTGGGTGGGCCGCCAGCTAGAATCGCCGCTCGCCCGCACTGCTTTAGCGCCCTGGAGGCGCCGATTCCGGATCGAATCCGAAGCAGGCTGGATGGGTAACCAGATATGTGGACAAGCTGTTGACAACATCCTCCTGTAGACGTTGCGCAACGGCCTGGAAACAAGCACTGGCGCGGCTTGCAGCCAGGTCCTTTTGACTACAATGAAAGCCCAACAAGCAGTTGCCAAACGTTCTGTTGGAGGGCACGTCAACACTTCGACGTGCCTTTTTTTTGGTTTCGGCACGGCGCTTCGCGCCTTCACATCGCTGCGCGATATGAGCCTTCACCGCAACGGCGTTGCCGTTGTGCTTCCAGCACGGCGCTTCGCGCCTTCACATCGCTGCGCGATATGAGCCTTCACCGCAACGGCATGGCCGTTGTGCTTCCAGCACGACGCTGCGCGCCTTCACATCGCTGCGCGATATGAGCCTTCACCGCAACGGCGTTGCCGTTGTGCTTCCAGCACGGCGCTGCGCGTCTTCACATCGCTGCGCGACATGAGCCTTCACCGCAACGGCGTTGCCGTTGTGCTTCCAGCACGGCGCTGCGCGCCTTCACATCGCCGCGCGCCCCCACATCGCTGCGCGAGTTGAGCTCGCGCTGAAACCGCGGCGCCGTGCTGCCCCGGCGCAAGCGACTGCATCCACGTCCATGGATCACATCCGCAACTTCTCGATCATCGCCCACATCGACCACGGCAAGAGCACGCTGGCCGACCGGATCATCCAGCGCTGCGGCGGCCTCGCCGATCGCGAGATGGAGGCGCAGGTGCTCGACTCGATGGACATCGAGCGCGAGCGCGGCATCACGATCAAGGCGCAGACCGCGGCGCTGCGCTACGCGGCGCGCGACGGCAGGATCTACAACCTGAACCTGATCGACACCCCCGGCCACGTCGACTTCTCGTACGAAGTCAGCCGCTCGCTGTCGGCCTGCGAGGGCGCGCTGCTGGTCGTCGACGCCAGCCAGGGCGTGGAGGCGCAGACGGTCGCCAACTGCTACACCGCGCTCGAGCTCGGCGTGGAGGTGGTGCCGGTGCTCAACAAGATGGACCTGCCGCAGGCCGACCCTGATCGCGCCAAGGAGGAGATCGAGGACGTGATCGGCATCGACGCGGCCGACGCGATCCCCTGCTCGGCCAAGACCGGCCTCGGGCTGGACGAGATCCTCGAGGCGGTCGTCGCGCGCATGCCGCCGCCGCGCGGCAGCGCCGACGGCCCGCCGCGGGCGATGATCATCGACAGCTGGTTCGACAACTACGTCGGCGTGGTGATGCTGGTGCGCGTGGTCGACGGCCGCCTGGGCGCGGGCGAGCGCATCCGGCTGATGGCCACCGGCGCCGCCTACGGCATCGAGCAGCTCGGCGTGTTCACGCCGAAGTCCGAGCGGCGCGACGCGCTGCATGCGGGCGAAGTCGGCTTCATCATCGCCGGCATCCGCGAGCTGAGCGCGGCCAAGGTCGGCGACACCGTCACGCTCGAGAAGAAGCTGCCCAACAACGCCGGGCCGGCGCACGAGCCGCTGCCCGGCTTCAAGGAGATCAAGCCGCAGGTCTTCGCCGGGCTCTATCCGACCGAGGCGAGCGAGTACGAATCGCTGCGCGATTCGCTCGAGAAGCTGCAGCTCAACGATTCGAGCCTGCGCTACGAGCCCGAAGTCAGCCAGGCGCTGGGCTTTGGTTTTCGCTGCGGCTTCCTCGGCCTGCTGCACATGGAGATCGTGCAGGAGCGGCTCGAGCGCCAGTTCGACCAGGACCTGATCACCACCGCGCCCAGCGTAGTCTACCAGGTCGAGATGAACGACGGCGAGGTGATCGAGGTCGAGAACCCGAGCAAGATGCCCGACACCGGCCGCATCCGCGAGATCCGCGAGCCGATCGTCACCGTGCACCTGTACATGCCGCAGGAGTACGTGGGCCCGGTGATGACGCTGGCCAACCAGAAGCGCGGCATCCAGCTGAACATGGCCTACCACGGCCGCCAGGTGCTGCTGACCTACGAGCTGCCGCTGGCGGAGATCGTGCTGGACTTCTTCGACAAGCTCAAGAGCGTGTCGCGCGGCTATGCGTCGATGGACTACGAGTTCAAGGAGTACCGCGCGGCCGATGTCGTCAAGGTCGACATGCTGATCAACGGCGACAAGGTCGATGCGCTGTCGATCATCGTGCACCGTTCGCAGAGCCAGTACCGCGCGCGTGCGGTGGCGTCGAAGATGCGTGAAATCATCCCGCGGCAGATGTACGACGTGGCGATCCAGGCGGCGATCGGTGCCAACATCATCGCCCGCGAGAACATCAAGGCGATGCGCAAGAACGTGCTGGCAAAATGCTACGGGGGCGACATCACGCGCAAGCGCAAGCTGCTCGAGAAGCAGAAGGCCGGCAAGAAGCGGATGAAGCAGATCGGCACGGTCGAGGTGCCGCAGGAAGCCTTCCTGGCGATCCTGCGGGTGGACGAATGATGAGCGCGTTGACTGCGGTGCTGTACGGCGCGCTCGCCGTGTACCTGGGCGGCTGGTTCTTCGGCCTGTGGACCGGCAACTTCGCGCTGCTGCTGTTCACGCTGACGGTGCTGACCTTCGGCTACTGGGTGGCCGAGCGCTGGCGCTTCCGGCCGGCGCGCGAGGCCGCGGCCGCCGCGCTCGAGCAGCAGGATGCGCAGCGCCGCGCCGTGCTCGCGCGCCAGGGCATCGCGCAGGTCGACGGCGACGTCGAGCAGGCCAAGCACCGGCTGCTCGCGCAGCCCTGGTGGCTCGACTGGACGGCCGGGCTGTTCCCGGTGATCCTGGTGGTGTTCCTGCTGCGCTCGTTCCTGTACGAGCCCTTCAAGATCCCGTCGGGTTCGATGCTGCCGACGCTGACCGTGGGCGACCTGATCCTGGTGAACAAGTTCCACTACGGCATCCGGCTGCCGGTGTTGAACAAGAAGGTGGTCGACAACCACGACCCGCAGCGCGGCGACGTGATGGTGTTCCGCTACCCGGTGGATCCGCGCATCGACTACATCAAGCGCGTGGTCGGCGTGCCCGGCGACGAAGTCGCGTTCCGGAACCAGCGGCTCGCGATCAACGGCCAGGAAGTGCCGATCGAGCCGATCGGCGAGTACTACGACGAGGACAGCCTGCGCTACGTGCCGATGTTCCAGGAGCAGCTCGGCGCCGTCAGCCACCGCATCCTGGTCGACCCGCGCCGGCAGGCCTTCTACGGCAGCGGCACGAAGAGCTTCCCGTACGGCGAGAACTGCCGCTACCAGCCCGACGGCGTGGTCTGCAAGGTGCCGCCGGGGCACTACTTCGTGATGGGCGACAACCGCGACAACTCGCAGGATTCGCGCTACTGGGGCTTCGTGCCCGACGCCAACATCGTCGGCCGCGCCTTCTTCGTCTGGATGAACTTCGGCAACCCGCGCCGCATCGGGTCCTTCCACTAGCACTCGCGGCCGCCGGCCGCGCGACCAGAGGTGCAGATGCTCCACCGCCCAAGCCTGTCGACCCGCCGTGCGCAGCGCGGCGTCACGCTCTTCGGCCTGCTGACCTGGGCCATCATCATCGGCTTCGTCGCCTACGTCGGCGTGCGCGTGCTGCCGGCGATCAACGAGTTCCTGACGATCCAGCGCGCGGTCAACCGCGTCGCGCAGGAGGCGCCGCCCACGGTGGCCGAGGTGCGCCGCGCCTTCGACCGGCAGAAGGACATCGAATACTCGATCTCGTCGATCTCCGGCAAGGACCTGGAAGTCACGAAGGAGAACGACCGGCTCGTGATCCGCTTCGCCTACGACAAGGAGATCCCGATCGTCGAGCCGGTGTTCCTGCTGATCAAGTTCCGCGGCGAGTCCAGGTAGGCCCGCGCACCGGCCCGCCCACCGCACGATGAACGCCGACCTCGCCCCGCTGCAGCAGCGGCTCGGCCACCGCTTCGCGCAGCCGGCGCTGCTGCTGCGCGCGCTCACGCACCGCAGCTGGGGCGCCGAGCACAACGAGCGGCTCGAGTTCCTCGGCGATGCGGTGCTGAACCTGGTGGTGTCGGCGCTGCTGTACCAGCGCTTCGCCGGCTCCGACGAGGGCGACCTGACCCGGGTGCGCGCGCACCTGGTGCGCGAGGACAGCCTGCATCGCGCGGCGCTGGCGATCGGGTTGCCGCAGGTGTTGCGCCTGTCGGAGGGCGAGGCGCGCGGCGGCGGCGCGCAGCGCGCGTCGATCCTGGCCGATGCGCTCGAGGCGCTGATCGGCGCGGCCTTCCTCGACGGCGGCTACGACGCCGCGCAGCAGGTGGTGCGCGCGCTGTTCGGCGAGCTGATCGCCACCACCACGATCGACAGCTGGACCAAGGATCCGAAGACCGAGCTGCAGGAATGGCTGCAGGCGCGCCGGCTGCCGGTGCCGGCCTACCGCATCGTCGCGGCGCGCGGCCAGGCGCACGCGCAGACCTTCGAGGTCGAGTGCGGCGTGGCCGCGCTCGGGCTGGCCGAGCGCGGCGAGGGCCGCTCGCGCCGCGCGGCCGAGCAGCAGGCGGCGCAGCGCCTGCTCGAAGGGCTGAAGGCCAGCGACCGGCCGGGCAGCCCGCTGCGGTCGTAGCAGGCAGCCGCCGGCCATGGACGCGCCCGCCGCACCGGCGCCGCCGCCACGCTGCGGGCTGGTGGCGATCGTCGGCCGGCCCAACGTCGGCAAATCCACGCTGCTGAACGCGCTGGTCGGCCAGAAGATCAGCATCACCTCGGCCAAGGCGCAGACCACGCGCCACCGCATCACCGGCATCCGCACGCTGGGCCACGCGCAGTTCGTGTTCGTCGACACGCCCGGCTTCCAGACGCGCCACGGCGGCGCGCTGCTCCGGCACCTGAACCGCAGCGTGGTCGCGGCGCTGGCCGACGTGGACGTGGTGCTGTTCGTGTGCGAGGCCGGCCGCTTCGGCGCCGCCGATGCCCAGGTGCTGGCGCTGCTGCCGCCGGGCAAACCGGCGCTGCTGGTGGCCAACAAGCTCGATGCGCTGCGCCGCCGCGACGACGTGCTGCCGTGGCTCGCGGCGATGCAGCAGCGCCACCCCTTCGCCGAATACGTGCCGATGTCGGCCACCCGCGCCGCCGATGTCGAGCGGCTGCTCGGCGTGGTCGCGCCGTACCTGCCCGAAGCGCCGTGGCTGCACGACGCCGACGCGCTCACCGACCGCAGCGAGCGCTTCCTCGCCGCCGAGCTGATCCGCGAGAAGCTGTTCCGCCTGACCGGCGACGAGCTGCCCTACGGCTGCACCGTGCTGATCGACCGCTTCGACGAGGAAGGCGGCGAGGGCGGGCTGCGGCGCATCGCGGCGACCATCGTGGTCGAGCGCGACGCGCACAAGGGCATGGTGCTGGGCGCCGGCGGCGAGCGCCTGAAGCGCATCGGCAGCGAGGCACGCCAGGAGCTGGAACGGCTGCTCGGCGCCCGGGTCTTCCTCGAGCTGTGGGTCAAGGTGCGCGCCGGCTGGGCCGACGACGAGGCGCACCTGCGCAGCTGGGGCTACGAATGAGCGCGCCGGGCCGCTGCCGAGCGCGAATTCCGGAGCACGCAGTGCGCAGGGCAGTCCGATGAGCGCGCCTGCGGCGGCGCGCCGAGCGGGCGCGCGCCACGCCGCGGCGGCGCCGCTGGCGGCCTACGTGCTGCACCACTACGACTGGAGCGAAAGCAGCCTCGTGCTCGAGCTGTTCACGCGCGAGCGCGGCCGGCTGGCGGCGGTGGCCAAGGGCGCGAAGCGGCCCTATTCGCAGCTGCGCGGCGTGCTGCTGCCGTTCCAGCGGCTGCAGGTCACGCTCGGCCGTGCGGCCGACGACGCCCAGGCCGAAGTCCACCTGCTGCGCGGCGCCGAATGGGCCGGCGGCGCGGCGATGCCCGGCGGCGCCGCGCTGCTGCCCGACTTCTACCTGAACGAGCTGCTGCTGCGCCTGCTCGCGCGCGAGGATCCGCACCCGGCGCTGTTCGACGCCTACGCGCACGCGCTGACGCTGCTGGCTGCGGCCGACGAGGCCGGGTGGCAGCCGGTGCTGCGCGCCTTCGAGCTGCGGCTGCTGCGCGAGACCGGCGTGCTGCCCGAACTGGCGCGCGTGACGCTGACGCAGCAGCCGCTGCGCGCCGGCAGCGCCTACACGCTGCAGCCGGAAGCCGGCGTGTGCGCCAGCAGCAGCGGCCCCGGCATCGACGGTGCCGTGCTGCTGGCGCTGCACGCGGCGCTCGATGCCGGCGACGCCGCCGCGCTGCAGGCCGCCTGCGCCGCCGCCGGGCCGGCCCTGCGCGGCGTGCTGCGCGCGCTGCTTCACTATCATCTGGGCTCGCCGGTGATGCGCACCCGCCAGTTGATGGCCGACGTGCACCGGCTGCTCGACCGAAGTCCATGAACCCCCTCGTCGCCCCCGAAGCCGGTGCCGCGCATGCGGCCGGCCGCACCGCGCTGTCGGTCAACGTCAACCGCGTGGCGCTGCTGCGCAACTCGCGCCCGGTGGGGCTGCCCGACGTGTGCCGCCTCGCGGCGCTGGCGCTGCAAGGCGGGGCCGACGGCATCACCGTGCACCCGCGGCCCGACGAGCGCCACATCCGCGCGCAGGACGTGCACGACCTGCGTGCGCTGCTCGCGCAGTGGCCGCAGGCCGAGTTCAACATCGAGGGCAACCCCTTCCACAACCTGATGCCGCTGGTGCGCGCCGCGCGGCCGCAGCAGTGCACGCTCGTGCCCGATGCCGTCGGCCAGGCCACCTCCGACCACGGCTGGGACCTGCAGGCCGCGGGCACGCAGCTGGCGCCGCTCGTCGCCGAGCTGCGCGCGCTGGGCGTGCGCGTCAGCCTGTTCATGGACCCGGTGCCCGAGGCGATGGCCGCGGCGCGCGCAATCGGCGCCGACCGGGTCGAGCTCTACACCGAGAGCTACGCGCAGGCGCACGGCACGCCGGCGCAGGCCGGGCGGCTCGCGGCCTACGCGGCGGCGGCGCGCGCCGCGCTGGCTGCGGGGCTGGGCGTCAACGCCGGCCACGACCTGAACCGCGCGAACCTGGCCGACTTCCTGCGCGCAGTGCCTGGCGTGGCCGAGGTGTCGATCGGCCACGCGCTGATCGCCGACGCGCTCGAGTTCGGCATGCAGGAGACGGTGCGCGCCTACCGGCGCTGCATCGACGCGGCCTGCGTGCCGGCCGGCGGGGCCGCGCGGTGATCGTCGGCATCGGCACCGACATCGTCGACGTGCGCCGCATCGAGGCGGCGCTCGCGCGCCACGGCGAGCGCTTCCCCGCGCGCGTGCTCGGCGCGCACGAGCTGCAGGTATTCCGCGACCGGCGCGCGCGCGTGGCGGCGCGCGGCGTGCGCTACCTGGCCACGCGCTTCTCGGCCAAGGAAGCCTTCAGCAAGGCGATTGGCCTGGGGCTGCGCTTGCCGATGACCTGGCGCGCCTGTGAAGTCGTCAATGCGCCCGGCGGGCGGCCGCAGATCCGGCTGAACGGCGCGCTGGCCGAATGGTTCGACGCGCGCGGCTGGGTCGCGCACCTGAGCCTGACCGACGAGAGCGACTACGCCGCGTCCTTCGTCGTCGTCGAATCCGGGCAACACCGATGACCGCCCATGCCCCCGTGGTGCTCGACATCGCCGGGCTCGCGCTCGACGACGCCGACCGCCGGCGCGTGCGCAATCCGCTGGTCGGCGGGCTGATCCTGTTCGCGCGCAACTGGCAGGACCGGCGCCAGCTCGGCGAGCTCACCCGCGAGCTGAAGTCGCTGCGGCCCGACCTGCTGATCTGCATCGACCACGAAGGCGGGCGCGTGCAGCGCCTGCGCAGCGACGGCTTCACCCACCTGCCGCCGATGCGCCGCTTCGGCGCGCTGTGGAGCGACGACGCCGGCGCAGCGCCCGGCAGCGGCGTGCTGCGCGCCTGCGACGCCGCCACCGCCGCGGGCTACGTGCTGGGCGCCGAGCTGCGCGCCTGCGGCGTCGACTTCAGCTTCACGCCGGTGCTCGACCTCGACCACGGCGCCAGCGCCGTGATCGGCGACCGCGCCTTCGCGCGCGACCCGCGCACCGTGGCGCTACTGGCGAAGAGCCTGATGCACGGGCTGCTTCAGGCCGGCATGGCCAACTGCGGCAAGCACTTTCCCGGCCACGGCTTCGTGCGCGCCGACAGCCACGTGGCGGTGCCGGTGGACCGGCGCTCGCTGCGCGCGATCCTCGCCGACGACGCCGCGCCCTACGGCTGGCTGCGCAGTTGCCTCGCCAGTGTGATGCCGGCGCACGTGATCTATCCGAAGGTCGACACCTTGCCGGCCGGCTTCTCGGCGCGCTGGCTGCGCGCGATCCTGCGCGGCCGGCTGGGCTTCGACGGTGCGATCTTCAGCGACGACCTGAGCATGGAAGGCGCGCGCCGCATCGGTGGCCGCGAACTGGCCTACGCCGACGCGGCGCTGCTGGCGCTGCAAGCCGGCTGCGACCTGGTGCTGCTGTGCAACCAGTCGAGCGGCGGCGGCGCACCGATCGATGCGTTGCTCGAAGGACTGGAGCGCGCGCGCGCCGACCGCTGCTGGCAGCCCGATGCGGCGAGCGAAGCGCGCCGCCGGCAGCTGCTGCCGGCGCAGCCCGCGCCCGACTGGGACGCGCTGCAGCGCAGCCCGGCGTACCGGCGTGCGCTGGCGCTGATCGGCTGATCCGGCCGTGCGCGCCCGGGCGTGCAACGCCCGGACTTCAACCCCAGCCGCGCACCGCTTCGTCGATCGCGGCGCGCAGCTCGGCGTAACTGTGCGTGGCCGGGAACTGCGGGAACTGCGCCTCGATCGCCGCCGGCGCGTGGATCAGGAAGCCGGCGTCGGCGGCGGCGAGCATGCCGGTGTCGTTGTACGAATCGCCGGCCGCGAGCACGCGGAAGTTCAGGCCCTGCAGCGCCTGCACCGCCATGCGCTTCTGGTCGGGCTGGCGCAGCCGGTAGTCGCTGACACGGCCTTCGCCGTCGGTCAGCAGCCGGTGGCAGAACAGCGTCGGCCGCCCGAGCTGGCGCATCAGCGGGTCGGCGAACTCGTAGAAGGTGTCCGACAGCACGATCACCTGGAAGCGCTCGCGCATCGCGTCGAGGAATTCGCGCGCGCCCGGCAGCGGCGCCATGCCGCCGATCACCTGCTGGATGTCGGCCAGCTTCAGCCCGTGCTGCGCGAGCAGCGCGAGGCGAAAGCGCATCAGCTTGTCGTAGTCGGGCTCGTCGCGGGTCGTGCGGCGAAACTCGGCGATGCCGGTGCGCTGCGAGAACTCGATCCAGATCTCGGGGACGAGCACACCTTCGAGGTCGAGGCACAGCACCTGCATCGTTGGGAAACGTGAGTGGGAAGGTGCGGGCGGCCCGGTGCCGCGCGCTGGCGGGCGATGCTAGCGCAGAAGGCATCCGCCTCATCTCGTTCCGGCACTGGCGCGCCTCACGACCGCGCCGAATCGGCAGGCAGCGCACTTGCGGGCAACGAAAACCCCGCCATGCAGGCGGGGTCGATCGCCGGCGTCGCAGCGGATCAGCGCGGCACGCGACGCCGCGCCAGTCCGGCGCCGGCCAGCGCGAGGCCGACCAGCGCGACCGTGCCTGGTTCGGGCACGCCCGGACCCGGCTCGATCGCCTCGGTGGTCCGAATCCCGAAGGTGAAGCCGTGCCAGTACTCGTAGGTCGGCGCCGTCCACGAGAAGGTGGAGAAGGTGCCGATGAACTGGATCGTGCCGTGGCCCTCCTGGCCCTGCAGCACGTCGCCGGGGAGTTGCTTCAAGGAGCAGGTCGAGGGTGTGGTCGCGCAAGTCGCAGCGGAGGTCCCGCCCCAGTAGCCGGTGCCCTGGCTGACGATCGTGAACGGCTGGTCGAAGTCGTACGTGATCGCCGTACTTGGATTGCCAAGGCTGACGATCGCCATGATCGGATCCTTGATCGCTTCCGACAGGGTGATCTTGTACACGTTCCCGCCGGTGCCTCCGGCGAGCGCGATGATGTCGGGCGTGGGCGGTGCGTTGTCGACCTGCGTGCTGATGTAGGGCGCGGTCGGATTCCAGTAATTGGTGCCGCCCGAGGTCTGGGCGAACGCGAGCGAGCCGGCAGCGCCCGCCGGTGTCGTCACCGAGAACCCCACGTTCACGACGGACGAGTCGGGAAGCGTGATCGTCCCCGATGCGGTGCCGGCCGACGGGTTTGCCGCCGTCCAGTCAACGTAGTAATAGGGCGCGGCCAGGACAGGCATCGCCGCAACGGCGCCGAACGCGGCAATCGCCAAAGCTGTCAGTCGATTCATGATGGAGGCTCGTCGGTCTGGAAAATCGGGTTGACGAACAACTAGCAGGAAGTGTGCCCAACTAGTGTTTTCGAGTCTTTTCAATGACTTGCGTGGATTGAGTCGATCGCGAACCGTGGACGTGTAAAGCATCTCGACACGGATTCGACGGCCGTGCCGAACACCGCCTTCGAGTGCATTCAAGCCCGCGAGCCTCGATCGTCGACGCCTAACGGCACAAAGCGCCGATCCCGATGGAATGCGCTGACGCGGCAGACGCGGCCGCTTGGCCCCCCCGGCAGGAATCGAACCTGCATCTGGCGCTTAGGAGGCGCCCGTTCTATCCATTGAACTACGGCGGGAGCGGCCGCGATTCTGGCATGCGCGCACCGTGCAGCGGCCCTGCCGGCAGGCCTGCGCCGCGCGGGCTTCAGTTCCAGCGCCAGGTCCAGATCAGGTCGATCGAGGTGTGCTCGCCCGACTGGGCGCGCACCGTGAAGCGCTGTGCGACGCGGTAGATCAGCTGCCAGTTGCCGGTGGTGGCGTTCAGGCCGCGCGCGTAGCCCACGTACCAGTTGCGCGACAGCTGCTTGCCGACGGACACGATGGTGCCGCTGCTGCCGTCGCCGGGGCGGATCGAGAATTCGTCCAGCCCGAACAGGTCGAACAACTGGTCCAGCGGCGTCGTGTCTTCGCCGGCCAGCAGCGCCGTGGCGGCGGCCTGCAGCAGCGCCGCGTCGCCGCTGCCGGGGCCTTCGCTGGCGCGCCCGCGCAGCAGCCAGCTCAGCTTCTCGGCGTCGGACATCTCGGGCTCGGAGAACAACCGCACCCGCGGCACCAGCACCGTGCCGGTGACGGCCACGCCGACGCGCACGTCCAGGTTCGGGCGGATCGCCTCGATGTCGAGCTGCGGGTTCTCGATCGGGCCGTTGAACACCAGCAGGCCGCGCACGATGTCCAGCCGCTGCCGGTAGGCGCGATAGGTGCCGTCCGCGGTGCGCACGCTGCCGTCCACGCGCAGCCGCCCCTGCGGCGCCGTCAGCCGCAGGTCGCCGCGCAGGCCGGCGTCGAGCCCGCGGCCGCGGATGCGCAGCTTCTCGCCCAGATGCACCTGCAGGTCCAGCGCGGCGCGCCGGCTGCGCTCGGCCTCGGCTTCGGCCGTCTGCAGCATGTCCGGCAACTCGCCGCCGCCGCGGTGCACGACGACGTCGTCCGACAGGCGCGGCGCTTCGCTGCGGCTGAAGTCGATCAGGCCTTCGTCGACGCGGAAGTCGCCGTTCAGCGCCAGCGTGTCGCGGCCCAGCTTCAGGGTGGCGTCGCCGCTGGCGATGATGCGGCGGTCGACGCGGCCGAGCAGCTGGAACTGGTCGAGGTTCAGCGCCAGCTCGGCATGCGGTGCAGCGCCCAGGCTCGCGTCGCCCCGCAGCGTGAGCCGGCCCTTGCCGGCGCTGGCGGCGAACTTCTCGATGCGCGCGCTGTCGCCCAGCAGGGTGACGCGGACCTCGCCGTCGCGCACCTCCACGCCTTGCAGGACGTTGCGCACGCCGATGCCGCTGCCCGTGAGCTCGCCGGTGATCGCCGGTGCGCCGAAGCGCCCGCCGAGGGCCGCGCTCGTATGCATGGCGCCGCTCAGGCGCCAGCCGGGCGGCAGCCACGGGCCCCAGGTGCCGAGATCGGCGACCTGCAGTTCGAGCACGCCTTCGGCCGGCGCGTCGCGGCCGGGCCAGATCGCCTGCGGCGTGCTGTGGACCACCAGCGCGGCGGCGGCGGCGCCCAGCGTCTTGCCGGCCAGGCCGGCGGTGAAGCTCCACAGGCCGTCGTGCGCATTCAGGCCGATGCGCAGGTCCGACAGGCCGAGCGTGCGCGTGCCGGCATCGTCGGTGACGCTCAGGTCGCCCGACGCGCGCTCGAACACGATGTCGGCGCTGAACGCAGGCGCGCTCTGCAGCACCAGGTGGCCGCCGATGCGCAGGTCGCCACCCCAGCCGAACGCCGGCTGCGCGCGCGCCAGCAGCGGCGCCACGTCCAGCGGCTCGAGCCTGGCGTCGGCATCCAGCCGCGCCGGGGAGGCGCCGTCGGCGGCGCTCCAGGCGATGCGGCTCCACTGCAGCGCGGCGCCCAGCAGCGTCGCGCGGCCGGCGTCGGCCTTCAGGCGCAGCGGGCCTTCGGCCCACAGCAGCTCGAAGTCGAAGGGTTCGATCTGCGCCCACGGCGGCGCAGCCTTGGCATCGCCGCGCAGTTCAGCGGCCTTCAAGGCGCCGCGCCAGCCGCGCCAGCCGCCCGCGGCCGAGGCCGAGGCCGAGGCCGAGGTCGCGACGGCGCCGCCCTGCAGCTCGAGCCGCGCCAGCGTGCGCTTGGCGGCGGTGCCCGCCGGCGCGGCCTGGATCGCCTCCACCCAGGCCGGCGGCAGCGCCTTCGATTCGGCGCTGAAGGCCAGCCGGTGCGCACCCGGCGTGCCTTTCAGTTGGATCTCGATCTGCTCGGCGGAGCGCTCGCCGACGCGCAGCCGCTGCGCCAGCAGTTGCGCATCCAGCGCCGAGTCGCTGCGGCTGCCCAGGGCCCAGCGGGACTCGACGTGTTCGATCTTCAGTGTGTCGAGCTGCAGCGCGTCGGCCTGCAGGCGCCCCTGGGTGCTGAGCGCCGGCCAGCGGCCGTCGAAGCGCGCGTCGGCGTTGAGCTTGCCGGCCAGCTTCGCCGGGCCGTCGTGGCCCGGCAGCAGCGCCCAGATCGGCTGCAGCCGCTTCAGGGCCGGCAGATCGGCCTTGACCGTCCAGCGGTCGGCCGCGCCGGCATTGCGCTGATCCAGTTGGGCTTCGGCCTGCAGGCGGTTGTCGTCGGCCAGCAGTTGCAGCTGCCCCTGTGCGCTGCCGTCGGGTGCGCCCTGCCAGGCGAGCCGGCCGCTGAGCGGCACGCCCGCCAGCAGGCTGGGCTCCACGCCGATTTCGGCGCGCCCGCGCAGGCGGGCCAGCTGCGGCAGCGCCGCGCCGGTGCCACCCGCGGGCAGCGCCAGATCGAAGTCGCCCTTGGCATTGAGCCGGTGCGGCCCGCGCCGCCACGCGGAATCCTCGGGCCCGGGCCACCAGGGCAACGGGTCGAAGTCGCGCAGGCCGGCCCGGCCGCGCGCCGCCCAGCCGGCGCTGCGCGATGCGCGCGTCAGCGTGCCGTCCAGGCTCGCGCGCGCGCCGCCGGATTGCGCCAGCAGCTCGCGCAGCTCGATGCGCAGCGCCTGCGCGCGCGCGTCCAGCCGCAGTTGCACCGGCGGCGCCGTCGCGCGGTCCAGCAGCCGGCCGTCGAGCTGGCCGCGCACCGCTACCGCAGCCTGGTCGCGGTCCGGGCTGTCGAAGCCGCTGCCGGTCAGCTGCACCCGCCCGTCCAGCCGCATCCGCGGCGCGCGCGCATCCAGCAGCGAAGGCTGCAGCGCGCTCAGACGGGTGTCGAAGTGCCAGTCGGCCGGGGTCCATTGGCCGCTGCCGGTGATCCGGCCGGCGGCGGCGCGCGCGCTGCCCAGTTCGGCGTCGAAGGCGCTCAACTCGAGCCGGGTGGGGTCGTCGGGGCGCGCCTGCGCCGCCAGCCGCAGCCGGCGCAGCGGCAACCGCCCTTCATTCCAGCGGCCGGCGTCGTGGTTGTCCAGCGCCAGTTCCATCGCGGCCGGCTGGTCGAAGCCGTCGGTGCGGGCGCTGGCGTCGAGGTCGAGCGCGGTGCGCGGCGCGTCGGCGTGCAGTGCCGACAGGTCGAGCGCGCGCGCCTGCGCCTGCAGCTCGCCCAGCGGCCAGTCGGCGAAGGGATGCAGCACGGCGCTGGCATCGAGCGTCTGCGCCGGCCGCTCGGGCGAACTGCGGCCGCGCAGCTGCGCCTGAAGCGAGGGCTCGGCCAGCGGGCCCTGCAGTTGCAGCGCCGCGCCCCAGTCGCCGGCGCTGCCCGGTGCCTGGGTCAGCTGCAGCGCCGCCGCCAGCGGCAGCCGCCCGCCCGTGCCCACCTGCGCCTGGCCGCTGAAGTGCAGGCGGTCCCACTGGCCCCGCAGCGCGTCGACGCGATGTCGGGCGCCACCGTCGACGCCCAGGCCGACGCGCGCGTGCAGCCCGCGCAGCGGCGTGTCGAGCCCGTCGATATGCAGCGCGTCCACTTGCAGCGCGGCCACGTCCAGGCCTACCGGCAGCGCCAGCGAAGCTGGCGGCTCGCTGGCGGTGCTCGGGCCTTCGGCCAGGTGCAGGTCGATGCGGCGCGCCTGCAACTCGTCGATCCCGACGCGCAGCCACACGCTGCCGCTGCCGGCGCGCAGGCGCGGCGGGCTCCAGCGCAGGTCGTGCAGCTGCAGCCGCGCGCCTTCGCCGGGCAGCGGCAGCTCCACCTGCTGCGCGCCGAAGCCGCCGAGCAGGCTGCCGGTCTGGCCCTCGAGCTTCAGCCCCGGCACGCGCGCCAGCAGCCAGCCGGTGCCGGCCTCGGTGTACAGCAGCCACCCCAGCGCGCCGGCCAGCAGCCCCAGCACCGCGGCCACGCCGAGCAGATAGGCGCTCAGGCTGCGCAGCAGCCGGCCGAGCCAGCCGCGGCGGCGCGGCGGCGGCGCCGCGTCGCCGGGCGCGCCGGGCGGCGCGGCGGAAGCCGCCGGATCAGTGGGGGCCTTGGCCATCGTCAGAACACCACGCCGACGCCGAAGTGCAGGCGCAGCGCGCGCACTTCCTGGCCATAGGCCAGGTCGATGCGCAGCGGCCCGACCGGGCTGCGCCAGTGCAGGCCGACGCCGTAGCCGTATGCGGGCCGCATGCTGCCCCAGCTGTCGGCCGCGTTGCCGGCATCGACGAACACCGCCCAGAGGAACTCGGGGCGGTCGGCAAAGATCGGCCGCGCCACCTGCAGGCTGGCGGTGGCGAGCACGGTGCCGCCGACCTCGACGCCGTTGAGTTTCGGCGCGAGCGAGCGGTACGCGTAGCCGCGCACCGAATCCGTGCCGCCGGCGCGGAACAGCAGCGTATCGGGCACGGCGAGCGATTCGTTCACGAACACCTGGCCGAGCTCCAGCCGCGCCGAGCCGAGCCACGAATCGCCCAGCGGCCGGTAGCCCTCGACCCGGCCGTAGGCGCGCACGAACGGGCCGCTGTCCTCGGTCGGCGCCGCGCCGCCGATCGGCGTGGTGGTGCCGCGCGCGTAGCCCCCTGCGCCCTGCAGCGACCACACCGAGCCGCGGGTGGGGCTGCGCAGGTCGTCCACGTCGCGCCACATCCAGTGGTAGTTGGCCGACAGCGCGTCGCTGTCGTTGACGCCGCCGGCGGTTTCCAGCCGGGCGCTGGCGTACTCGGCGTAGTACAGCCGCGAGATCCGGATCGTGTCGCGGGTGCTGCCGGCGCGCAGGTACCACGACGTTCGGACTTCGTCGTTGCCGCTCAGCCGCTCGAGCTGCCCGGCGAAGAGCGTGCGCCAGCCGTCGTCGCGCAGGTGCGAGATCAGCTCGCCGTTGAAGGTGTTCTGGATCTGGCCGACCTGCAGCTTCGTCAGTGCCGTCCACGCGCTGCCGAACACGCTGCGGTCGGTGTATTCGAGCGAGGCCTGCAGGCCGGTGTTGTCGGCGTAGCCCACGCCCAGCGTCGCCTGCTGACGTTGCAGTTCGCGCAGCGCCAGCAGCGCCGGCGCATGGGCCGGGTCGGGCGACGCGGGGTCCACGTTGATCAAGGCGCTGTCGAACAGGCCGAGCGCGAGGATGCGGTCCTGCACGTCGCGGATCCGCATCTCGGTGGCCGCTTGGCCGACCAGTTCGCGCGCCGTCGCCATCACCGCCGATTCGTCGTGGCGCTGCAGCCCCGCGATCTGGATCTCGCCGACGCGGAACAGCGCGCCGCTGTCGGCCACCACGAACAGCCGCACGGTGGAGCGCTCGGCGTCGACCTGCGCGGCGGTGCCGCTCCACTGCGCGGCGAGGTAGCCGTTGCTGCGCAGCGTGGCGAGCACGCGGTTCTTCGACGCGTCCCACGCCGCCTGCGTGAAGGGCTGGCCCGGCTGCAACGCCCATTCGTCCTGCAGCGCGCGCTCAAGCGCCAGCGCCGCCGCGTCGCCGCGCGCGGCTTCGTCGTACAGGCCGCCCTGCACCTCGAAGGTCAGGCGGTCGATGTGCGCACGCGGCCCGGGCTCGACCGTCATGCGCAGCAGCGGCGGCAGGCGGCCGTCGTCGGCGCGGCGCACCGCGACCTCGGCGTTGAAGTAGCCCTCGGTCTCGAGCAGCGACCTCGCCTGGGCGCCGGCCGCGCCGATCAGGCGGTCGATCTCGCCCGGCGTCAGGTCTTCGACCCCGGCCGCCTGCTGCAGCCGCGCCAGGTCCAGGTGCTGCAGCAGCAGCGTGCGCAGTGCCGGCGGCGCCTGCACCTCCAGGCGGAACTGCGGCGGCGCGGGCGGCGGCTGGCCGGGCTCGGCTGCCGCCTTGCCGCCGAAGAAGGGCAACTGCGCACAACCGCCCGCGAGCATCGCCAGCCCCAACCACAGCGCCAGCCGCAGCGCTGCGCGGAACCTCATTTGCTGAGCAGCCGCATCGCGCCTTCGAGGCCTGCCAGGGTCAGCGGGAACATGCGCTGGTTCATCAGCTGCTGCACGACCGCGATGCTCTGCCGGTACTGCCACACGCCCTGCGGTTCGGGGTTGATCCACGCGTACTTCGGGAAGGCGTGGGTCAGCCGCTGCAGCCACTCGGCGCCGGGCTCCTCGTTGTTGTATTCGACGCTGCCGCCGGGCTGCAGGATCTCGTAGGGGCTCATCGTCGCGTCGCCCACGAAGATCAGCTTGTAGTCCTTGTTGTACTTGCGGATGACGTCCCAGGTGCTGAACTTTTCGCTGAAGCGCCGCCGGTTGTTCTTCCACATGAAGTCGTAGACGCAGTTGTGGAAGTAATAGAACTCGAGGTGCTTGAATTCGTTCTTGGCGGCGCTGAACAGCTCCTCGACGCGGTGGATGTGCTCGTCCATCGTGCCGCCCACGTCCATCAGCAGCAGCACCTTCACCTTGTTGTGGCGCTCGGGAATCATCTTGATGTCGAGCATGCCGGCGTTGGCCGCGGTGCTGTGGATGGTGTCGTCGAGGTCGAGCTCGAGCTCGTTGCCCTCGCGCGCGAAGCGGCGCAGCCGCCGCAGCGCGACCTTGATGTTGCGCGTGCCGAGTTCGAGCGTGTCGTCGTAGTCCTTGTAGGCGCGCTGGTCCCAGACCTTGACCGCCGAGCGGTTGCGGCCCTTGTCCTGGCCGATGCGGATGCCCTGCGGGTTGTAGCCGTAGGCGCCGAAGGGGCTGGTGCCGCCGGTGCCGATCATCTTGCTGCCGCCTTCGTGGCGCTTCTTCTGCTCCTCGAAGCGTTTCTTGAGCGTCTCCATCAGCTCGTCCCAGCCCATCTTCTCGATCTTCGCCTTCTCTTCGGCGCTGAGCTCGAGCTCCAGGTTCTTGCGCAGCCACTCCAGCGGCAGATCCTTGGTGAAGTCGGCGAGCATCTCCACGCCCTTGAAGTAGGCGGCAAAGGCGCGGTCGAACTTGTCGAAGTGCGCCTCGTCCTTGACCAGCGCGGTGCGTGCCAGGTAGTAGAAGTCGTCGACCGACGGGCCGATCACGCCGTGCTTGATCGCGTCGAGCAGCGTCAGGTATTCCTTGACCGACACGGGCAGCTTGGCCGCTCGCAGCGTGTAGAAGAAGTTGATCAACATGACTCGAACCTTCGTTGGGGCGGGATGCGCCCGGGCCGGCCCACGGCACGAGCATAGCCGGCCGCCGGGCCGGCGGCGCGTCAGCGCGCGCGCTCGAGCTGGAAACGCAGGTGCAGCCGCACCGTCGGCCACTCGGCAGCGGTGATGCTGTAGACCGCGGTGTCGCGCAGGGTGCCGCCGGCGCCGATCTGATGGCTGCGCAGGATGCCGTCGAGCTGCGCGCCCAGGCGCTCGATCGCGCGCCGGCTCTGGGTGTTCAACCGGTGGGTGCGGAACTCCACCGCGATGCAGCCCAGCTTGTCGAAGGCATGCGTCAGCAGCATCAGCTTGCACTCGGTGTTCAGCGGCGTGCGCTGCACCCGCCGCGCGTACCAGGTGGAGCCGATCTCGACGCGGCGGTTGGCGGCGTCGACGTTTATGTACGTCGTCATGCCGGCGATGCGGCCTTCGGCGTCGAGCACGGTGAAGGGCAGCATCGAGTCCTGCGCGAGCAGGCCCAGGCGGCGCTCGATCTCGGCGGCCATCGACTCGGGCGCGGGCACCGCCGTGTACCACAGCGTGCTCAGGTCGCCGTCGCGCGTGGCCTGCTGCAGGCCGGCGAGATGCCCGGGCGCCAGCGGCACCAGCGACGCGTGCCGGCCGGCGAGCGTGACGGGATGAAGAAACGGCATGGTCCGCGTGCCTTGGCTTCAGCGTCGGCGCGATTGCGGCTCCGGCCGGCGTTGCGCGCTCATCGGTTGTGGCGCTGCATGAACACCAGCTTCTCGAACAGCGTCACGTCCTGCTCGTTCTTGAGCAGCGCGCCCACCAGCGGCGGGACGCTGACCTTCTCGTCCTTGCTCTGCAGCGCCTCGAGCGGGATGTCCTCGGCCACCAGCAGCTTCAGCCAGTCGAGCAGCTCGGAGGTCGAGGGTTTCTTCTTCAGCCCGGGCAGGCCGCGCACGTCGTAGAAGGTCTTGAGCGCGGCGCCGAGCAGCGCCTGCTTCAGGCCGGGGAAGTGGACGTCGACGATCCGCTTCATCGTGTCGGCGTCGGGAAACTTGATGTAGTGGAAGAAGCAGCGGCGCAGGAAGGCGTCGGGCAGCTCCTTCTCGTTGTTGCTGGTGATGAACACCACCGGCCGGTGGCGCGCCTTGACCAGCTCGCGCGTCTCGTAGACGTAGAACTCCATCCGGTCGAGCTCGCGCAGCAGGTCGTTCGGGAACTCGATGTCGGCCTTGTCGATCTCGTCGATCAGCAGCGCCACCGGCTGCTGCGACGTGAAGGCCTGCCACAGCGTGCCGCGCACGATGTAGTTGTGGATGTCGCGCACCTTCTCGTCGCCGAGCTGGCTGTCGCGCAGCCGGCTGACGGCGTCGTACTCGTACAGGCCCTGCTGCGCCTTGGTGGTGCTCTTGATGTGCCATTGCAGCAGCGGCATGCCCATCGCGGCGGCGGCTTCCTCGGCCAGCATCGTCTTGCCGGTGCCGGGCTCGCCCTTGACCAGCAGCGGGCGCTTGAGCGTGACGGCAGCGTTCACCGCGAGCATCAGATCCTGGGTGGCGATGTAGGTGTCGGTGCCGGTGAATTTCGGGGGTGCTTGCATGGCGCGGGGCAGGCGGTGCCGCCGCGGCGCAGGGCCGCCGGCGGGGGTTGGAAAGCGCGGCGCGCCGAAGGCCGGCAATACGCCTACACAGTGAAGGTCAGTATAAGGGGCCACCTATAATCGCCGCCGCCCCGCCGGTGACACACCTTCGTTGCCGCGCCCTTCGCGACCCCCACTGCAGCCCCCGCCGGAATGAAGAACACCTTTGTCTTGCTGCTCGCCCTGTGCGGCTTCGTCCCGTTCGCCCAGGCGCAGGATCTCGAGGGCAATGCCGAGCGCGGCAGCAAGATCAACGACACCTGCATCGGCTGCCACGGAATCGCCGACTACAAGTCGAGCTTCCCGCAGGTCTACCACGTGCCGGCGATCGGCGGGCAGAACCCCAAGTACATCCTGGCCGCGCTCGAGGCCTACCGCAAGGGCGACCGCAAGCACCCGACGATGCGCGCCGTGGCCGGTTCGCTCAGCGATCAGGACATCGCCGACCTCGCGGCCTACTACGGCGCCGAGTACAAGGCCGCTGCCGTGCCCGAGGTGCCGGTGTTGCAGCCGCCCGCAGCCGTGGCCGATCTGCTGACCCGCGGCGCGTGCGCGTCGTGCCATGGCGCCAACTTCGCCAAGCCGATCGACGGCAGCTATCCCAAGATCGCGGGCCAGTATCCCGACTACCTGTACGCCGCGCTGACGGCCTACAAGACCGTGGGCAACCCGATGGTCGGCCGCGGCAATCCGATCATGGCCGCGCAGGTCCAGCAGTTCAGCTCCAAGGAGCTGCGCGCGCTGGCCGACTACATCGGCTCGCTGCCGGGCGAGGTCGCGACCGTCGCGCAGTCGCGCTTCCGTTGACGCGCGTGCCGGGCGCTGCGGCGCGTGCGGCCGCGATGGTCCGGGCCCTGCGATCCGGATGGCGGCGGGCACGGCCGGTGTGGCCGCGCGCAGGCATCGCTGCTGCTGCGCGGTGCCGCGCGAACGGCTGAGAGACTGAGAGCCCGGTGGCCCGGCACGAGCGCCATGTCAGCCAGACGCCGGCCACGGCCTGGCTGCGCCGCCACGGCGTGGCCTTCAGCGAGCACCCGTACGACTACGTGGAACACGGCGGCACCGCCGAATCGGCGCGCCAGCTCGGCCTGGACGAGCATGCGGTCGTCAAGACGCTGGTGATGCAGGACGAGCGCGCCCGGCCGCTGCTGGTGCTGATGCACGGCGACCGCCAGGTCAGCACCAAGCAGCTGGCGCGCGAGCTGGGCGTCAAGGCGATCGAGCCCTGCGCGGTCGATGTCGCGCAGCGCCACAGCGGCTGCCAGGTGGGCGGCACCTCGCCCTTCGGCACGCGCAAGCCGCTGCCGGTGTACGTCGAGCGCAGCGTGCTCGCGCTGCCGCGCATCTGGATCAACGGCGGCCGGCGCGGCTTCCTCGTCGGCATCGACCCGGCGGTGCTCGACGCGAAGCTGGGCGCGAAGCCGGTGGCCTGCGCGCTCGCGGCATAGACTCGCCGGCCATGAACGGGTTCGCCGCCGCCGCTGTTGCCGTGATCGGCGCCTATCTGGCGGGCTCGCTGTCGTTTGCGGTGATCGTCAGCCGCGGCTTCGGCCTGGCCGACCCGCGCAGCTACGGTTCGGGCAACCCGGGCGCCACCAACGTGCTGCGCTCGGGCCACCGCGCTGCAGCGGCGCTGACGCTGGCATTCGACGCACTCAAGGGCTTCGTGCCGGTGCTGGCGGTGCAGGCCTTCGGCCCGCGCTTCGGGCTGGGCGAGGGCAGCGCGGCAGCAGTGGCGCTGGCGGCCTTCGCCGGCCACCTGTGGCCGGTGTTCTTCCGCTTCCAGGGCGGCAAGGGCGTGGCCACCGCCGCGGGCGCGCTGCTGGCGCTGAACCCGTGGCTGGGCGCGGCGACGCTGCTGACCTGGGTGATCGTCGCCGCGTTCTTCCGCTACTCGTCGCTGGCGTCGATCGCCGCCGCCGTGTTCGCGCCCTTCTACCAGCTGCTGATCTGGGGCCTGACGCCGGCATTGCCGGCGATCGCCGCGATGTGCGTGCTGCTGCTGTGGCGCCACCAGGGCAACATCCGCAAGCTCGTGGCCGGAACCGAGTCGCGCATCGGCACGAAGGCGAGCGCTGCCGCGGGGCCGACGCCCAGGCATCCGGTGAACCAGCATCCCGACCGGCCGCGCGCGCGTGCGCGCGGCCACCAGAAGAAAGGACCTTGACATGGTGCAGCGTTTCGACGTCGGATCGCGGCTGTCGGAGATGGCCGTGCACAACGGCGTGGCCTATCTCGCGGGCCAGGTGCCCGACGACGCGTCGCAGGACATCCGCGGCCAGACGCGCCAGGTGCTGGCTGCGATCGACGCGCTGCTGGCGCGCGCCGGCAGCGACAAGAGCCGCATCCTGATGTGCCAGGTCTTCCTCGCCGACGTGAGCGATTTCGCCGGGATGAACGAGGTCTGGGACGCCTGGGTGCCGGCCGGTGCGGCGCCGCCGCGCGCCACCGTGCTCGCGAAGCTCGCCAAGGCGGAGTGGAAGCTCGAGATCGTGGTCACCGCGGCCACGGCATGAACGGCCGCGCCGCCGCGGCGGCAGGGCCGGCCCGGGGCGATCAGAAGGCGTAGGTCAACTGGCCCGAGATGATGACGGTGCGGTTGTCGTAGCTGCCGTTGACGCGGCCGCTCGTCACGGCGCTCGGCGGCAGGCCCAGGTTGCTCGAGCCGATGTCGTCGATGGGGGCGCTGCGCACCCACAGGTAGGCCACGCCGACGTCGACCCACAGCTGCGGGTTGATCTGGCAGCGCGCGCCGCCGGCGAGCCAGGTCTTGGGGGAATCGGGCAGGCGCACCGTGCGGAACGCGTCCTGCACCGGCGACTGGTCGTAGGCCAGGCCGCCGCGGAACAGCCAGCGGGCATCGTGGCGATAGTTGACGCCGACGGCAAAGCGCCAGGCGTCGTCGAAGTTCTCGGCGGTCGATTGCAGCGGGCTGCCGTCGCTGCGCGTGAAGGCCAGCTGCTGGATCGAGCTCCAGCCGGTGTACTGCAGGTCGGCCATCAGGTCCCAGCGCTCGTTCAGCCGGCCGAAGTACGACAGGTTGACGATCTCGGGCAGCTTGATCCGCGAGGCCGCGCCCGAGTCGTACAGCGCGTGCGAATTCACGCCGGCCGCGAGTTGGCCGACGACCGCCGCCAGCGGCGGCGCCAGCGCGGGCAGGGCCGGGTTCGCGAACGTGACCTGGCCCGACACGGTGTACTTCAGCGCCGAGCGGTAGTGCACGCCGATGCGGTGGTCCGGCGTGATGTCGAACAGCACGCCCAGGTTCCAGCCCCAGGCGCGGTCGCTGCCGCTGACATCGACGTTGCTCTGCAGCCCGGGCGTGGCCTGCGCGATCGCGTTGTAGAGCGGCGATCCGGGCGCGATGCCGTTCGCCGCCGCGGCTGCCAGCAGCGCGGCCGAGTAGTTGGCGTTGCTGGTGAAGGTGGCGTCCAGGTACTGGTAGTTCAGGCCCGCGCCGACCGCCAGGTTCGCCAGCGGCTGCCATGACACTGCCGGGTTGACGTTGATCGTCTTCACTTCCGACTTCAGCCCCTGGAAGCGGCCGATCCAGCCTTCGCCGTAGTCGCTCGTCAGGCCGAAGGGCGCATTCAGCCCGATGCCGGCGGTCCACTGCGGCGCGACCGGCATCGTGAAGTACAGGTTCGGCACCGCGGCCAGGCTGCCGGCGTTGCCGCCGTTGTTGCCCAGCGGCTGCTGCGCCGCGGCCGCCGAGTTGGCGTTGCTGAACTTCAGCGACGGCTGGATCAGGTTCAGCGCGCCGGCCACCTGGCTGCGGCCGAGCCGCGCCATGCCCGCCGGGTTGGACCAGACCGTCGACGCGTCCTGCGCCGCAGCGGCGCCGCCGGCGTAGGCGTTGCCCAGGCCGCTGCCCGAGTTCTCCTGCAGCGCGAACCCGCCGCCCAGCGCCGGCGCGGCGCTGCCGGCCAGGCCGAAGGCAATCAACATCGCGGCGCGCTGGCTGCGGCCGCGCAATGGCGTCCTGGTCATGTCGTCTCCCCCATCTGTGGCGGCTTGCCGGATCGCCCGGCCGATGCGGCGCCGGGTCGCGAGGGCCGCACCTTAGGCCCGTGCGCGGCTGGCCGTGTTGACGCACGTCACCTCGGGGTGCAGACGCCGCCGACCCCATCTGCCGCTGCTGCCGCCGCCGCGGCGGCCGGGCGCAGGGACGGGCTGCCCGCTGGCGCCGGCCGCCAGCGCCGATCTTCAGCCGGCGCTCAGGCCCAGCGCGCGCAGCTCGCCGCGGCCGCTGCGCAGCACCAGCGGCTCGGGGCCGCTCAGGTCGATCACCGTGGTCGGCTGCATCGGGCAGGCACCGGCGTCGATCACCGCCTGCAGCTGCTTGTGGAAGCGCTCGAGGATCGCCTGCGCGTCGTTCAGCGGCTCGGTGTCGCCGGGCGCGATCAGCGTGGCGCCCAGCAGCGGCTCGCCGAACTCGGCCAGCAGCGCCTGCAGCACGCGGTGCGCCGGCACCCGCAGCCCGATCGTGCGCCGCGACGGGTGGCTCAGCCGGCGCGGCACTTCCTTGGTGGCCTCGAGGATGAAGGTGTAGGGCCCGGGCGTGCCGAGCTTGAGCAGCCGGTACTGGCGGTTGTCCACGCGCGCGTAGACGGCCAGTTCGCTCAGGTCGCGGCACAGCAGCGTCAGGTGGTGCTTGTCGTCGACGCCGCGCAGCCGGCGCAGCTGCTGCACCGCGTCCTTGTCGTCGAGCCGGCAGGCGAGCGCGTAGCTCGAGTCGGTGGGCACCGCGGCCACGCCGCCGCCGTGCAGGATCTGCGCGGCCTGCTTCAGCAGCCGCGGCTGCGGGTTGTCGGGGTGGACTTCGAAGTGCTGCGCCATGCCGACCGCCGCTGCGCCCTCAGGCGCGCTGCACGCGGTGCTGCAGCTCGGCCCAGACGGGGGTGAGCGGCGGCGGCAGCGGCGGCAGCGTACCCAGGTCGATGCGGCTTTCGGCGGGCGCGTGGAAATCGCTGCCGCGCGACGCCAGCAGGCCGAACTCCTGCGCCACGTCGGCGTACTTCGCGTATTCGGCCGGCGTGTGGCTGCCGGTGACCACCTCGACGCCGCGGCCGCCGTGGGCGGCGAATTCGCTGAACAGCGCGTACTCCTCGGTGGGCGTGAAGCGACAGCGCCCCGGGTGGGCGACCACCGCCACGCCGCCGGCATCCACGATCCAGCGCACCGCGTCGCCCAGCGCCGCCCAGCGGTGCGGCACGTAGCCCGGCTTGCCTTCGACCAGGTAGCGGCGGAAGACCTGGTCGGTATCGGCGCACACGCCGGCATCGACCAGGAAGCGCGCGAAGTGCGTGCGCGCGATCATCCGCGGGTTGCCGGCATGCGCGAGCGCGCCTTCGTAGGCGCCGGGGATGCCGGCCTTGGCCAGCTCGGCCGCGATCTGGTGCGCGCGCTCGCCGCGGCCGTCGCGGGTGCGCGTCAGGCCTTCGCGCAGGCGCGCGTCGCCGGGGTCGAACCCCAGGCCGACGACGTGCACCGACACGCCGGCGAAAGTGACCGACACCTCGACGCCGGTGAGGTAGTCCAGCCCCTGCGCGCGTGCGGCCGCCGCGGCGCGCGCCTGGCCGCCGACTTCGTCGTGATCGGTCAGCGCCCACAACTGCACGCCGTTGCGTGCGGCGCGCGCGGCCAGGGCTTCGGGTTCGAGCGTGCCGTCGGAGACGGTGCTGTGGCAATGGAGGTCGGCGTTGATCGTGTGCACCGCAGCATTCTAGGAATGCCGCGGGCTGCCCGGGTCGCGCCCGGCGCAAGCCCCCAGCAGGCACCCGCCGGCGAGCGTGTGCATCGCGTCGCAGCGCGCGGCCAGCTCGCGGTCGTGGGTGACCAGCACGAAGGCGGTGCCGCGCTCGCGCGCCAGCTCGAGCATCAGCGCGAACACGGCGCCGGCAGTATCGCTGTCGAGGTTGCCGGTGGGCTCGTCGGCGAGCACGCAGCGCGGGTTGCCGACCAGCGCGCGTGCGATCGCCACCCGCTGGCGCTCGCCGCCCGACAGTTGCGCCGGGTGGTGCGCGCTGCGCTCGGCCAGGCCGACGCGCGCCAGCATCGCGCGCGCCGCCTCGCGCGCCGCCTCGCGCGGCTCGCGCCGGATGCGCAGCGGCATCGCCACGTTGTCGAGCGCGCTGAACTCGGGCAGCAGGTGGTGGAACTGGTAGACGAAGCCCAGGTGCGCGTTGCGCCAGCGGCCCTGTTCGGCCGCGCCCATCGCCGCGAAGTCGCGCCCCATCAGCTCCACGCGGCCGGCGGTGGGCGCATCCAGCCCGCCCAGCAGGTGCAGCAGCGTGCTCTTGCCCGAGCCCGATGCGCCCACGATCGCCAGCGTGCGCCCGGCGCCGACCTGCAGGTCCACGCCGCGCAGCACGGTCACGTCGAGCGCGTCGGCGCCGCTGCCTTCGCGGAAGCGCTTGTGCAGGCCGCTGCCGCGCAGCACCGGCGGGGCGTCACTCATAGCGCAGCGCCTCGGCCGGGTCGACGCGGCTGGCGCGCCAGCTCGGGTACAGCGTGGCGGCGAAGGCCAGCAGCAGCGAGATCAGCGCGATCGGCACGATGTCGGATGCCAGCGGCTCGCTGGGCATGCGGCTGATCAGGTAGATGCTGCCGGGCAGGAAGGCCACGCCGAAGGCGCGCTCGATCGCCGGCACGATCGTGCCGATGTTCAGCGCCACCAGCAGCCCGAAGCCGACGCCGGCGGCGGTGCCGATGATGCCGGCCGCCGCGCCCTGCACCATGAAGATGCCCATGATCGAGCGCGGGCTCGCGCCCAGCGTGCGCAGGATCGCGATGTCGGCGCGCTTGTCGGTGACCGTCATCACCAGCGTCGACACCAGGTTGAAGGCGGCCACCGCGACGATCAGCGTCAGGATGATGAACATCAGCCTCTTTTCGATCTGCACCGCGTCGAACCAGTTGCGGTTGGTGCGCGTCCAGTCGCGCACGATGACCTCGGGCCCCAGGCTGACCGCCAGTTCGGCCGCCACCTGGCGCGCCGCATGCACGTCGCGCAGGCGCAATTGCACGCCGGTGGCGCCTTCGACGCGGAAGAAGCGCGCCGCGTCGTCCAGGTTGATCAGCGCCAGGCCGCTGTCGTATTCGTAGTGGCCGGCCTCGAAGGTACCGGCCAGCGTGAACTGCTTCAGGCGCGGGATCACGCCGGCCGGCGTCATCTGGCCGCCGGCCGCGACCAGCGTGACCTTGTCGCCCACGCCGACGCCGAGCGCGCGCGCGAGCTCGGCGCCGAGCACGATGTGCCAGCTGCCGGGCGTGAGCGCGGCCAGCGTGGTGTCGCGCAGCTGCGCCGCCAGCGGCGTGACCGTGGCCTCGTCGGCCGGCGAGATGCCGCGCACCATGGCTGCGCGCATCGTGTCGCCGCGCGCCACCAGCGCCTGCGCGGCCACGAAGGGCGCGGCCCCGATCACCTGCGGGTTGCGCCGCGCCTGCTCGGCGGTGGCGCGCCAGTCGGGCAGCGCCTCGCCGTGCGGCTCGAAGATCTCGATGTGGGCGATCACCGCGAGCATGCGGTCGCGCACCTCCTTCTGGAAGCCGTTCATCACGCTGAGCACGATGATCAGCGCGGCCACGCCGAGCGCGATGCCGAGCATCGACACGCCCGAGATGAAGGAGATGAAGCGGTTGCGCCGGCCGCTGCGCCCGGCGCGGGTGTAGCGCCAGCCGATCTGCAGTTCGTAGGGCAGGGTCAAGGCGGGGGGCTTTCGGGCTGCGCACGGCAAACAGGCCGGTCGGGGCAGCGGGCCGGCATCCTACCCGAGCCCTGCGGGTGGGGCGCCGGTGCCGGCCGCCGGATGGCCGCACCGATAATCGCGGCAATGCACTTGGTCGTCCCTTTCGCCGCCGGCCTGTCCGACGCCGCGGTGCAGGCGGCGCAGGGCTTGCGGCTGCCGGGGCTCGAGCGGCTGCTGGCGCGGCTGCAGCCGGCGGCGCTGCTGGGCACCGACGAATACGCGCTCAACCTGCCGCACGAACACCTGCTGGCGGCGCTGCAGGGCTGGGCCGCCGCGGACGGCCGGCTGCCTGTGGCCGCGCAGGCGGCGCGCGCCGACGGGCTGGTGGTGGAGCCCGGCAGCGGTTGGGGGCTGCTGACGCCCGCGCATTGGGAGGTCGGGCGCGAGCAGATCATGCTGCGCGACCCGGCCGAGCTGGCGCTGGCCGAGGCCGAATCGCGCGCGCTGTTCGCGGCGGCGCAGCCGCTGTTCGCCGAACTGGGCTGGGCGCTGCACTGGGCGGCGCCGCTGCGCTGGTACGCGCGCCACGCGTCGCTGGCCGAGCTGGCGACCGCCACGCTGGACCGCGTGATCGGCCGCAACCTCGACCTGTGGCTGCCCGATCGCCTGGCCGGCGCGCCGGTGCGCCGGCTGCAAAGCGAGGTGCAGATGCTGTGGCACCAGCATCCGGTCAACGCGGCGCGCGAGGCGCGCGGCGCGCTGGCGGTCAACTCGTTCTGGCTGTGGGGCACCGGCGCCGCGCCTGCGGCCGCGAGCGCGCCGCAGGCCGAGCGCGACGATTCGCTGCAGGCCGCGTGGCGGGCCGAGGATTGGGCCGCCTGGGCCGAGGCGTGGCAGGCGCTCGACGCACGCCGGCTGGCGCCGCTGGCCGAAGCCGCGGCGCGCGGCGAGCCGGTCACGCTGAGCCTGGCCGGCGAGCGCCACGCGTGCCGCTTCGACCCGGCGCAGCGGCTGGGCTGGCGCCGGCTGCTGCCGGCCCGCACCCGGGTCGACGCCGCCCAATGGCTGGCACGGCTGTGAACGACGCGCCGACCCTGGAGATCCGCGACGTGCCGCCGCGCGCCGCCTTCGCGCTCGAGCAGGCCGGGGCGCACCCGCTGCTGGCGCGGCTGCTGGCCGCGCGCGGGGTGCGCGACGACGCCGATCTCGACGACAGCCTCGCGCGGCTGCTGCCGCCGCAGACGCTGCACGGTGCGGCGGCAGCGGCGCGGCTGCTGGCCGACCTGATCGAAGCCCGGCAGCGCATCTGCATCGTCGCCGACTACGACTGCGACGGCGCCACCGCCTGCGCGGTCGCGCTGCGCGGGCTGGCGCTGCTGGGCGCCGCGCCCGGCACGCTGCACTACGTGGTGCCCGACCGCAGCGTGCACGGCTACGGCCTGACCCCGGCGATCGTCGAGCTGGCCGCGGCGCGGCGGCCGGCTCTGCTGGTCACGGTGGACAACGGCATCGCCAGCTTCGACGGCGTCGCGCACGCGCGCCGCGCCGGCATGCAGGTGCTGGTCACCGACCACCACCTGCCGGCAGCCGACGGCCGGCTGCCCGACGCCGACGTGATCGTCAACCCGAACCAGCCAGGCTGCGGCTTCGAGAGCAAGGCGATCGCCGGCGTCGGCGTGATGTTCTACGTGCTGCTGGCGCTGCGTGCCGAGCGGCGCGCGCGCGGCGCCTTCGATGCCGCGCAGCAGCCCAGGCTCGATGCGCTGCTCGACCTGGTGGCGCTGGGCACGGTGGCCGACGTGGTGCGGCTCGACGCCAACAACCGCCGGCTGGTGGCGCAGGGGCTGAAGCGGGTGCGCAGCGGCCGGCTGCAGCCGGGGCTGGCGGCGCTGTTCGCGGCGGCCGGGCGCGACCCGCGGCGCGCGAGCAGCTTCGACTTCGGCTTCGCGCTCGGCCCGCGCCTGAACGCCGCCGGGCGGCTGGCCGACATGACGCTGGGCATCGAATGCCTGCTCGCCGACGATGCGCAGCGCGCGGCCGAGCTGGCGGCGGCGCTGGATGCGATCAACCGCGAGCGGCGCGAGGTGGAATCGGGCATGCAGCAGCGCGCCGAGGATCTGCTGCCCGCCTGGCTGGCGGACGGCGCCGCGGCCGCGCCGCCGCCGGCGCTGGCGCTGTTCGACCCGCAGTTCCACGAGGGCGTGGTCGGCATCCTCGCCGGGCGGCTGAAGGACCGGCTGCACCGGCCGGCCTTCGTGTTCGCGCGCGGCGCCGACGGCGCGCTCAAGGGCTCGGGCCGCTCGATCGCGGGCTTTCACCTGCGCGACGCGCTCGACCTGGTCGCCAAGCGCGAGCCGGCGCTGCTGCAGCGCTTCGGCGGCCACGCGATGGCTGCCGGCTGCACGATCGCCGAAGCCGACTTCGAGCGCTTCGCCGCCGCGCTGTGCGCGGTCGCCGCCGAATGGCTGGACGCGGCGACGCTGCGGCGCACGCTGCGCACCGACGGCCCGTTGCCGGCGCAGTGGTTCGACGCGGCGACCGCGGCGCTGCTCGACGCGCAGGTGTGGGGCGCGGGCTTCGAGGCGCCGCTGTTCTGCGACGAGGTCGAGGTGCTGCAGCAGCGGCTGCTCGGCGATAAGCACCTGAAGCTGCGCGTGCGCCACGCCGGTGCGCTGCGCGACGCGATCTGGTTCGGCCATGCCGAGCCGGTGCCGGCCAGCGTGCGCCTGGCCTACCGGCTGGCGCTGGACGAGTGGCAAGGCCGCGAGCGCGTGCAGATGGTGGTGCAGGCGGCGGTTCAGGCGGGCTGAGGGTGGTGCGGGCTGGAATCGAGCCCGATCCTTCACGGCCGGCTGGCGGCCATCAGGCGTCGCTGCTCATCGGCAGTTTACATGGGGTTCAGGCTCCGGGCGTCGATGCATGCGAAAGCCGGTGTCGACGTTGACACGGCTCGAGGCAGCGCGTCGCCATCGGCCCAGGCTGATGGCTTCCTTGCAACGGAGGAAGTGATGTCACACCCCATGCGTCTGCGCCACGCATGGCTGAGCGCAGGTCTGGCCCTGGCCCCGGCCTCGCCCATCGCCCGGGCCCAACCCAAGACCAACCAGGGCCTGCCGGTGAACGAACGCGGCATGACGCTGTACACCTTTGACAACGACGCCACGATCCCGGGCAAGAGCGCTTGCACCGGCGCCTGCCTGAACATGTGGACGCCGTTCTACGCCAAGGCCGGCGCCAAGGCGCAGGGCGAGCTGAGAGGCTGAGAGGCTTTCGCCCATGCCCGCCTTGCACGCCGGAACACGCCGGCTCGTCGTTGCAAATGCTCGCCATAGCTCGAGCTATGGCTGCGCTTGTGCGCCTAGTTCCGACGCGTTCCGGCGCGCCTTTCGGGCACGGCCGAAAGCCTCTCAGCCTCTGACTCTGCTGACGCGTGATGACGGCCGCCTGCAATGGGTGCACAAGGGCCGGCCGCTGTACACCTGGTACGACGACAAGAAACCGGGACAGCAGGGCGGGGATGGGCGAAAGCCTCTCATCCTCTCAGGCCAGCACGCTCACGTTCAGCCCCTGCACCCGCTGGAACGCCGTATCGCCGGTGAGCAGCACATGCTGCGGCCCCAGCTGAAGGCAGCTCGCCGCCTGCAGCGCATCGGGCGTGCGCAGGCCGTGGCGCACGCGGACGGCAGCGGCCAGTTCCACCACGTCGCGGCTCAGCTCCACCCACAGCAGGTCCGGCCGGGTGAAGAACGCATCGAAGCGCGCCAACGCAGCGGCGTCGTTCGCCGTCATCGGCCCCACGCGGCATTCCAGCCAGGTCAAGCGGCTGACGGCCGCCCTGACGCCGGCATGCGCGCGCTCGATGGCGGCCAGCTCGGCGCGCACGCGGCCGGCAAAAGGCTCGCGGCCTTCGAGCAGATAGATCAACGCACTGGCATCGAAGAAGGCGATCACCAGCTGCGCTCTTCGGCCAGGGCCGCGTCGATATCGGCCTTGCTGCGTGTGCCCGGCGCCGCTTGCGTCAGCAGCCACTGCACCGCCGTCAGGCCGGGGTGGGCCGGCGGCTGACTGGCGCTGAGGCGCTGGTACTCATCCTCGGACAACACCACCGCAGTGGGTTTGTTGCGCTTGACGAGATGCACCGGGCCGCGCCGCAGGCCTTCCTCGATCGCGGCCAAGCCGCGGCGCTTGATCTCGGCGGCGGTGAGGATGTTGCGCATCGTCGATCACTTTCAGTACCAAACACTTCTCGATGGTACCGGTTGCGGTGCCGACTAACAACGCGGCCGGCAAGCAACCGGCTGTCGAAGACTGGGGTTGTCGCGACGGCCGCTTCGCGCCGCAAGCCGCGGGTGCTCGCTTGGGCGGGCGCAAATGCAGGCGGGCTGATGGTGGTGCAGGTGGCCGGAATGGTGCTGGCGGCCGGTCGGGCGATCTGCAGGCGGCGCGCGTCGCGGCGTGCGCAGCCCAGGCCTCGAGGTGGCAAGATCGTGCCGATGACGACGCTTCCGATACGTTGGCTCGCGCTGCTCCTGCCGGCGCTGCTGCTCGGCGCGCTCGGCGCGCCTGCGGCCGCCGAGCCGAAGGTGGCCACGGTCGCCCGCGGCCTGGCCAACCCCTGGGCGGTGGCCTTCCTGCCCGACGGGCGCTTCCTGGTGACCGAGCGCGGCGGGCGGCTGCGCATCGTCGAGCGCGACGGCCGCATCGGCGCGCCGATCGAAGGCCTGCCGCCGGTGGATGCCGGCGGCCAGTGCGGGCTGCTCGACGTGGTGCTGGATCCGAAGTTCGCCGACAACGGCTGGGTCTACTGGAGCTACGCCGAAGCCGGCGAGGGCGGCAACAGCACCGCGGTGGCGCGCGGCCGGCTGCAGGGCCAGCGCATGGCCGAAGTGCAGAAGATCTTCGTGCAGCAGCCCAAGGTGGCCAGCCGGCAGCACTGCGGCTCGCGCCTGGTGTTCGCGCGCGACGGCCGCTTGTTCGTGACGCTGGGCGACCGCTTCTCGCGCAAGGACGACGCGCAGAAGCTCGACAACCACCTCGGCAAGATCGTGCGCATCGAGCCCGACGGCCGGGTGCCGGCCGACAACCCCTTCGTTTCGACGCCCGGCGCCAGGCCCGAGATCTGGAGCCTTGGCCACCGCAACGTGCAGGGCGCGGCGCTGCACCCGGCCACCGGTGAGCTGTGGGTGATCGAGCACGGCCCGCAGGGCGGCGACGAGCTCAACCGTGTGCTGCCGGGGCGCAACTACGGCTGGCCGCTCGTGACCTACGGGCGCAACTACGGCACCGGCACGCGCATCGGCGAGGAGGGGCCCAAGCCCGGCTTCGAGCAGCCGCTGTACTGGTGGGTGCCGGTGTCGGTGGCGCCCAGCGGCATGGCCTTCCTGACCAGCGACCGCTATCCCGGCTGGCAGGGCAGCCTGTTCATCGGCACGCTGCGCGCGCAGACGCTGCTGCGGCTGCAACTCGACGGCACGCGCGTGGTGAAGGAGGATCGGCTGTTGACGCACCTCGACGAGCGCCTGCGCGACGTGCGCCAGGGCCCGGACGGGCTGCTGTACCTGCTGACCGACAACACCGACGGGCGGCTGCTGCGGCTGGAGCCGTGAGACCGCCTGTTGTGTCAACCCCCGGGCTGTTCCGAGCGTGGCCTGGAGCTCGCCATGCCACCACGGGCGGCCGTGGCTCCTGCCGTCCGGCCTGGGGCCGCTACGCCACCCGCCCGAACCACCACACCGACAGCCCGGCGCCCAGCAGCGCGAGCAGCGCGCCGGCGGCGGCGAAGAAGGCGGTGATCTCGGTTTCCTTGCGCTCGACCACCAGCTTCGCACTCAGCGACTCGTAGACCTTCATCAGGTCCTCGGCGCTGCCGGCATAGAAGTACTCGGCCTGGGTCAGCACCGCGATGTTCTTCAGCGTCGCCTCGTCCAGCCGCACGCGCATGCTCCAGCCCTCGAAGCCGATGGTGTCGCCCTGCACCGTGCCGATGCCCACCGTGTAGACGCGAACGCCGCGGTCGGCGGCCATCTTCGCCGCCTCGATCGGATCGGGCCCGGTGGTGCGCTGGCCGTCGGTCAGCATGATGATCGCCGCCGAGGTGTACGAGCCCGGCGGCACCGGCTGGAAGCTGGCCTTGCGCTCGCGCTCCTTCTGACGCGCCGGGTCCAGCGGCGCCGGCATGCGGCGCTGGCCGGTGGCCTCTTCGATCTCGATGCCGTCGTCGGGGAACAGCGTCGCCAGCGACACCAGGATGCCGCTGCCGGTGGCGGTGGCGCGCTGCAGCTGGAAGCGGTCGATTGCGGCGACGATGTCCTCGCGGCTGGTGGTCGGCGCCTGCACCAGCGCGGCGGTGCCGGCGAAGGCCACCACGCCCACCCGCACCTCGCGCGGCAGCTTCCTGACGAAGGCCTTGGCCGCCTCCTGCGCGGCGATCAGCCGGGTCGGCTGCACGTCGGCGGCGCGCATGCTGCCCGATACGTCCATCGCCAGGATGATCGTGCGCTGCTGCAGCGGCAGCGTGATCACCGCCATCGGCCGCGCCGTCGCCACCAGCCCGCAGCCGATCGCCAGCAGCAGCAATGCCGGCGGCACGTGGCGGCGCCAGCCCGGGCCCTTGCCGAGCGCCGCCTTGGCCACGGCCACGCTCGCCAGCCGCACCGGGTTGCGCCGGCGGCGCTGCAGCAGCCAGACGTACAGCAGCGCCAGCAGCGGCAACAGCAGCAGCGACCACAACAGGCCGGGCCACAGGAAGCTCATCGCGCCTCCCTCGCGTGCAGCCAGCCGGCGTGCGCCGGCCGGCGCCTGCTCGAACGCCGCGGGTTCATGCGCGCAACTCCGCCGCGCCGCCGCCGCGCAGGTGGGCGGGCCAGCGCCCCGGCACCTTCAGGCGCGCGCGCTGGCGGCGCATCGCCGCGAAGCGCAGCATCGATTCGAGCAGATCGTCGTCGGTGGCGAGCTCGAGCGTGTCGGTGCCGGCGCGCGCGAGCGCGCTGCGCAGCGCCGCCTCGCGCGCTTCGGCTTCGGCCGCGTAGCGCGCGCGAAAGGCCGGGTCGGCGGTGTCGAGGAACAGTTGCTCGCCGGTCTCGGCGTCTTCCACCGTGACCAGGCCGAGCTCGGGCAGCACCATCTCGAGCGGGTCGTACAGCCGCACCGCGACCACCTCGTGCCGCAGCGCCAGCCGGGCGAGCGCGTCTTCCCAGCCGGGCTCGCTGATGAAGTCGGACACCACCAGCACCAGCGAGCGCCGCTTGATCGTGCCGGCCGCCGCGTGCAGCAGATCGCCCAGCGCGGTGGCGGTGCCGCCGGCTGCGGCCGCGGGGCGCCGGCGCATCAGCCGCAGCAGGTCGAGCACGTGCAGCCTGGAGGCGCGCGGCGGCAGCACCCGGTCCACGCGCGTGCCGTAGCACATCGCGCCGACGCGGTTGCCGCTGCGCGTGAGCACGCGCGCCAGCAGCGCCACGAAGCCGGTGGACACCGCGAGCTTGGTGGTGTCGGCCGAGCCGAAGTCGACGCTGCCCGACAGGTCGAGCAGGAACCAGGCGGCCAGCTCGCGGTCTTCGGTGTACTGGCGCACGTAGGGCGATTGCAGCCGCGCGGTCACGTTCCAGTCGATGTGGCGCACGTCGTCGTGCAGCTGGTACTCGCGCAGGTCCGCCAGGTCGATGCCGGCGCCGCGCAGCAGCGTGCGCCAGTCGCCCTGCAGCAGGCCGTCGAGCCGGCGCAGCACCGTCCACTCGAGGCGGCGCAGCAGCCGCTCCTCGATGCCGGCCGGCCTGGCGGCGGTTTCAGCCGAGCTTGCCGTCGTCATGTGCGTGCGCGATCGGCTTGTCGGGCGGCGGCACCGCCTGCATCACCCGCTGCACGATCGCGTCCGGGCCGAGGTTGTCGGCCAGCGCCTCGTAGGACAGCACCAGCCGGTGGCGCAGCACGTCGGGCACCAGGTCGGCCATGTCCTCGGGCAGCGCGTAGCGCCGGCCGCGCAGCATCGCCAGCGCCTTCGCGCCTTCGACCAGGCCGATGGTGGCGCGCGGGCTCGCGCCGAAGGTGAGGTACTTCGCCAGCTCGTCCAGCCCGCAGCGCTCGGGCCGGCGGGTGGCGCTGACCAGCCTGACCGCGTACTGCACCAGCGCCGAATCGACGAACACCTCGCGGCACTGCTGCTGCAGCGCGCGCAGCGCGTGGGTGTCGCACACCGCCTGCACCTCGGCGGCGGTGCCGGTGACGCGCTGGGCGATCACGAATTCCTCCTCCTCGGTGGGGTAGTCGACCAGCACCTTCATCATGAAGCGGTCGACCTGCGCCTCGGGCAGCGGGTAGGTGCCCTCGGTCTCGATCGGGTTCTGCGTGGCCATCACCACGAAGGGCTCGGGCACCTTGTGCGTCTCGCCGGCGATCGTGACCTGGCGCTCCTGCATCACCTCGAGCAGCGCGCTCTGCACCTTGGCCGGTGCGCGGTTGATCTCGTCGGCCAGCAGCAGGTTGGCGAACACCGGCCCGAGCGAGGTGCCGAACTCGCCCGTCTTCTGGTTGTAGATGCGCGTGCCGACCAGGTCGGCCGGCACCAGGTCGGGCGTGAACTGGATGCGGCGGAAGCTGCCGCGCATCGTGCGCGCCAGCGTCTTGACCGTCAGCGTCTTCGCCAGGCCGGGCACGCCCTCGACCAGCAGGTGGCCCTGCGCCAGCATCGCCACCAGCACGCGCTCGAGGAAGCGGTCCTGCCCGACCACCACGCGCTTGACTTCGTAGAGCATGCGCTCCATCAGCGTGGCGGTCTGCTGCTCGGCGGGAAGGTTCATGGCGTCGGGGTCAGAAGGGGGACAGGCCGGCGGCGGCGGCCGCATTCTCGATCGGCACCGCGAAGCCGATGCCGACGAAGGTGCTCTGGCGGTTCGGGTTCAGGATCGCGGTGACGATGCCGACCACGTAGCCGTCGGCGGTGACCAGCGGCCCGCCCGAATTGCCCGGGTTGGCGGCCGCGTCGAACTGGATCAGGTTGCCGAGCGCGCGCTCGCCGCCAGGCGCCTGGAACTCGCGGCCCAGCCCCGAAACCACGCCGGCGCTGACCGAAGGCCCGATGCCGAAGGGGTGGCCGACCGCGACCACCTGGTCGCCGGGCTTCAGGTCGCCGGTGGAGCGCATCGTCGCCGGCTGCAGCTCGGCCGGCGGGTGCAGCGCCTTGATCGCCGCCAGGTCGTTCTCGGGCTGCAGGCCGACCAGCACCGCTTCGGACTGCTGGCCGTCGGCGAAGGTCACGACCAGCCGCTTCGCGCCGTTCACCACGTGCAGGTTGGTCAGGATGGTGCCGTCGTCCTTGACCACCACGCCGCTGCCGAGGCTGCGGTTGAGCGCGCGCCGGTCGGGGCGCTCGTGCTCCTCTTTCTCGTCGTCCATCAGCCCGATCACGCGCACCACGGCGCCGGCCACCTGCTCGTAGGCGCGCGCGGCGACCGACGGCAGCGGTTCCTGCTCGAGCGAGTGGCGCACCGCCGCGTCGATCTGCGCCTGCGTCAGCGGCGGCGCGGCGCTGCCGCGGCCGACGAGCAGCACGGCCGCGAGCGCAAGCAGCAGGCCGAAGGCGGCGCCGGCCAGTACCGGCGCGGCGCGGCGCAGTTGCCGGCGCCAGCCGGCGGTGCCGCCGCCTGCCGGGGCGGCCGCGGCAACCGGCGCGGCCCGTGCCGAATCGGGCTGGGCGGCCGCCGGCGGCAGCACGGCGGCTGCCGGCCGCGACGGGCCGGGCGCGGCCGGGTTGCGGCGCGACGGGCTGTACAGGGGCGGCTTGCGGCTCGGCATGGTCATCGGTTCGCGGCGGCCTTGGCGCGACACCCGAATCTCGGCGCGGCCGGCTGCGGGCCACCTTATCACGTCGGCGCGGCGGTCGCATCCGCCACGCCGATGGCGCTGGTGCGTGGCCGTGCGGAAGCGGAGTTCTCCGGCTCCCTGCGCAGTTCTTCACGATCTGCGCGCGGGGAGGGGTGCAAACTGCTCGGTCAGGACCAGAATCGCGGTGAGTCGCCTCGAGCCTTGCGCAGGGCCCGGCGGCTTCCGACGCCGGTGGGAAGACGCAGACGCCGGGGCCTCAGGAGGGCAGCCTGATGGTGATCCAAGCGCTCCCGGACCGAGCCGCTGCGGCCCAGGCTTCGGTCTGGGATCACGAATACCAGTTGGCGACGGGGGCAGACTTCATCGGCGCCTCGCCCTGCCAGCAGGTGTCGGCGGCCGCGCTGGCGGCGGCCCGGCGGGCGATGCGTCTCGACACCCGCCTGCTGGGAACAGCCAGCCATGACCTGCGCCAGCCCCTCCAGGCGATCGCACTCTGGGTGGAGTTGCTGCGCGAACGCATCGACGACCCAGAGGTCTGCCGCATCCTCGCGAAGATCCATTCGACGGCGCAGGGTGCGGAGCGGCTGCTGGACACCCTGCTCGACATCAGCCGGCTCGACCTCGGCGTCATCGCGCCCAAGCCGGTCGATTTCCACGCCGGCGTTCTGCTGGACCACCTCTGCGCCACCTTCGCGCCGGCGGCCGCCCGGAGCCGGCTGAAGCTCCGGGTTCGATCCTCTGATTCGATCGCCCGCTCCGACCCCGTCCTTCTGGAGCGCGTGCTTTCAAACTTCGTCTCGAACGCGATCCGCAACACGAAGCAGGGCGGCGTGCTGGTCGGGTGCCGGCGCCGTAGCGGCCACCTGTGCTTCGAAGTCTGGGATACGGGGTCGGGCATTCCCGCCGAGCGCCTGCCCGACATCTTCGACGAGTTCGTGCAACTGGGCGCCGATGGCGGTCGGCCCCACGGCGGCGTGGGGCTGGGGCTGTCGATCGCCAACAGGACGGCCGAACTGCTCGGCCACCGCATCCGGGTGCGATCGCGCGTCGGCAGCGGCAGTTGTTTCCGCATCGATGTCCCGCGCGGGGAGGCGCTGCACCCGGCGGCCTGCGACACCCCGGCGGACGATGCCGCCGGCATCTACGGCGCCTTCGTGGTCTTCGTGGAAGACGATGCGCAGCAGCGTGACGCCATGGAGCAACTGCTGCAACGCTGGGGGTGCCACACGCTGACGGCGTCATCGGGCGCCGGCGCCGTCACCCAACTGAGCGATCACCTCCGCGCCCCCAACCTCCTGCTTTGCGACTACCGGCTCGCGAACCACGAGACCGGCATGGACGCGATCCGCGCGCTGCGGGCCGCCATCGGCGACGAGGTGCCGGCCATCGTCATCTCGGGCGAGCCGCACGCCTTCGTCGACCCTGAGCTGCACGCGTCGGGCATTCCGCTGCTGCGCAAGCCCGTTGCCGCGGAGCAGCTTCGCCTGCGGCTGGCGGAACTGCTCAGCCCGAAGGGCCGGCCGGCTGCTTGAACCTGGGTGCCGAACCGGGGCTGTCGAACATCAGGCCGAGACGGCCCGCGGCGACGATCGCCTGGGTCCGCGTGGTCACGTTGAGGGCCCGCAGCACCGCCGACACGTGCGACTTGACGGTGCCTTCGGCCAGCCCGAGATCGCGTGCGATGAGCTTGACCGGCTTGCCCTGCAGCACCAGGTGCAGGACGTCCGCCTGCCGGTGCGTCAGGCCGAGGTCGCGCGCCGTCAACGCACCGGCACCAGCGGGCCTGTCACCCTGCGCAGCCGGCCGCGCCGCCAGCGGCAGATGGAGCGGCTGCTCGGCCAGGATGTTGCGCGGCAGGTAGACGCCCTTGGCCAGCACCAGGCGCAGCGCGCCGAGCATGATCTCCGACGACGAGGTCTTGGGGATGAAACCCATCGCGCCGAGGTCGATCGCGCGCCGCACCGTCGGTTGATCGTCCGAGGTCGACAACACGACGACCGGGATCCCGGGGAAGCGCGCGCGCAGTTCGGCCAGCCCGTCCATGCCGCTGCGGCCGCCGAGGTTCAGGTCCAGCAGCAGCAGGTCGATCGATGCACCGGATTCGCACAGGGCGAGCGCCTCGTCGCAATGCGACGCCTCGAGGATCTCGAGGTCGTCGGCCAGCCGGCGCAGCAGCAGTCCCACCCCTTCACGGAAGAGTGGGTGGTCGTCGACGATCAGGATCTTCATCTCAAGGCCCGCGGCCGACATTCTGCGCGGTGCAGCAGGACTCTTGCACCCTTGGCAAGAGGTCGGGCGCCCGACTTTTCTTCCCCCTGCCTCAGCATGGCTCCTGACGACGCATCGGCCAGCGACATGCCGAGCTAGAACTGGATTCGGTTGAAGGTCATCGGGTGCGCTCCGTGGTCGAATACACCCAGACTACGAGGCCAGCAGCCATCGCATGAGCCTGGCTGAGGCAGATTTCTAATCAAGTGCTGCGTTGCCAAATCCTATACGACGCTTTGGTCACCTGCACGTCGTTCGGCTACCTCAAACGGCTCTCTATATCGGTAAATCATCCGCATCGCTGAATGCGTCACCCGAACGACTCATCCATCTAGTGGGTGTTGCACGCGCCTCGGCCGCATTACTCTCTACATGCGAGTGCATCGATCTGATGGTAGCTGGATTCTGTGTTGACGAGCGAAGGGGCACGGATGGTATCAGAGTTGCTGCCGCACCGGTCCGTCTCTGCCTTGTTCGCCATCTTTCCATTCGCCGTCTTGTCGACGATGGAATCGGGCGCGGTGACTCGACACAAGTGACCGATAAACCTTGTCTGCAGACCTCCTAATTTGCAGCCCGGAGAGTGCACGCGCCGAGGTACAGCCTTGAGGAGGCTTTGAAATGTTCAAATTTTCATTTCCCAAAATCATCAAACTCACTCCGGTATGTGGCTACTTGTGTTTGATTGCGCCGACGGCTACTGCTGGTTTCATTACTTTCCACGATTTGACGGACATCGTGACTGTTAGTACTGACTTGGGCAGCCGCGTGATCGTTGGCAACAACTGCGGGACGGGCGAAACCTGCACCGTCACGCTATCCGGGCCCGCCGAGGCGCGGCGGGCGACGGGTTGGGATTCAGGTTTCAATATCTATGAACCCGGCAGCAACAAGCAAATCGTCAGCGATATACTAAGAATCTCGACCACTACTAATAACATTGATGAAACTATTTTTGAAATTACCTTTACTTCCGATTCAGATGGGGCGCCGCTGTCGCCGGTGGCGGGGCTAAACGGAGTGGAAGAAAGTGGAGCGGTTCAGTTTGGTGGTTCGATTACATGGGGTGCACCGGGCGTGCCGACCATTTTTGACACCATACAATTTCAATCCGACGTTGAAGCGGCCCCTGAACCATCGACACTGCTGTTGGTGGGTTCAGTCGTCGCCGTCGCATTCGCAAGATCGCGTGTGCGCCGTCGCGTGCGGCCATCGGCGCGCTAGCGTTGTGAATTCTTCTGCCTGATCTGAGCCTGAATACGTGACCCCGCCGCTCGCCGCTGCGGCCAAGCCGTTGATGTGATGGGGGAATTGCTCAGAGTTGGTCCTGACGGCCGGCGCGCATCACCCTGCGGCTGAGTTGCGGTTGGGTATCTTTTGCAGTACCGCCAATCCCGCTCGAACCCATGCGTCAGTTGATCGTCAAGCAGCTCGACTATGACCGCACCCCGGTCGCCGGCTTGGCGGTGGTGGGCCAGTACCTGAAGGCCGTGCAGCCAGCGCTCGGTCGGCTCGATGCTGCGCTGCCCGTCAAGGGCGGCGTGGCCAACAGCGACATCGTGCGCAGCTGCCTCGGGCTGCTGGTGCAGGGCAAGGTACGTATTCAGCCGGGGTGGGACGCAATGCCGCTGCGGCTGCACACCACCCGGCGGCGTCGTCAGCTCACGGCTTGACCGCGATCTTCAGCACCCCGTCGCGCTGGTGGGCGAACAGGTCGTAGGCGGCGACGATGTCGTCGAGCTTGTAGTGGTGCGTGACCATCAGCCCTAGATCCAGCCGGTTGGCCTGGATCACGTTCATCAGGCGGCGCATGCGCTCCTTGCCGCCCGGGCACAGCGCGCTGCGGATCGTGTGGTCGCCCAGGCCGGCGGCGAAGTGGGCCATCGGGATCTTCAGGTCGTCGGAGTACACGCCCAGGCTGGACAGCGTGCCGCCGGGCTTGAGCACCTTCAGCGACTGCTCGAAGGTCGCCTGCGTGCCCAGCGCCTCGATCGACGAATCGGCGCCGCGCCCGCCGGTGAGCTTCATGACCTCGTCGACCACGTCGCACTGCTTGAAGTTCAGCGTCACGTCGGCGCCCAGCTTGCGCGCGATGCCCAACCGATGGTCGTTGCCGTCCACACCGATCACGGTGGTGGCGCCGAGCAGCCGCGCGCCGGCGGTGGCGCACAGGCCGATCGGCCCCTGCGCAAACACGACCACCGTGTCGCCGAGCTTGATGTTGGCGTTCTCGGCGCCCTTGAAGCCGGTGGACATGATGTCGGGGCACATCAGCACCTGCTCGTCGGTGAGCCCGTCGGGGATCGGCGCCAGGTTGGCCTGGGCGTCGGGCACCAGCACGTATTCGGCCTGGGTGCCGTCGATCAGGTTGCCGAAGCGCCAGCCGGCGGTGGCCTTGTAGCCGTGGCAGCCGCACAGGCCCTGCGGCACCAGGTAACTGCCGTCCTGGCTGGGAAAGCCGTCCTGCGCGGCGTAGCTGTTGAAGTTCGGGCAGATCGCGCCGGCGATCACGCGCTGGCCTTCCTGGTAGCCGGCCACGGCAGAGCCCAGCTTCTCGATCACGCCGACCGGCTCGTGGCCGATGGTCAGGCCCTTGGCGACCGGGTATTCGCCCTTCAGGATGTGCACGTCGGTGCCGCAGATCGTGGTCGTGGTGATGCGGATCAGCGCGTCGTTGGGGCCGACGGCCGGGATCGGCTTGTCGGCGAGCTCGATCCGGTTCTTCTCGACGAACACGGCGGCCTTCATCGTCTTGCTCATGCGGGAACCTCCTGGCGTGGTGGATGGGGATCGGGTGCGCGGGGCGCGGGCCCCGGCGGGCTGCGTCAGGTGCAGCATCGACGCGCGCCTGCGGGCCATTCTGGCCGATGCTGCGGCCATTCGGGGCGGCTGCGGCCCGGGCTGCCGCAGGCCGAGGCATGATCGCGCGGTGCAAGGCTGGATCGACACCCACTGCCACCTCGACGCACCCGAGTTCGCGGACGATCTCGATGCGGTGGTCGCGCGCGCCCGCGCCGCCGGCGTGACGCAGCTGGTGCTGCCGGCGGTCGGTGTGGCCGGCTTCGACGCGGTGCGGCGCCTGGCCCACGCGCACGGATTCGCCTATGCGCTGGGCATCCATCCGCTGTTCGTCGAGCGCGCGGGCGACGACGACCTGGCACAGCTGCGCGCGGCGCTCGCGCAGCACCGTGCCGACCCGCGGCTGGTGGCGGTGGGCGAGATCGGGCTGGACTTCTTCGTCCCCGGCTTCGACCGCGACCGGCAGGAGCATTTCTACCGCGCGCAACTGGTGCTGGCGCAGGCGGCCGGCCTGCCGGTGCTGCTGCACGTGCGCCGCTCGGCCGACGCGCTGCTGGCCGGGCTGCGCCGCTGCGCGGTGCGCGGCGGCATCGCGCACGCGTTCAACGGCAGCGGCGCGCAGGCGCAGGCCTTCATCGCGCTGGGCTTCAAGCTCGGCTTCGGCGGCGCGATGACCCACGAGCGCGCGCTGCGCATCCGCCGGCTCGCGGCTGAGTTGCCGCAAGACGCGATCGTGCTCGAGACCGATGCGCCCGACATCCCGCCGCAGTGGCTGTACCGCACGGCCGGGCAGCGCGCCGCGCTCGGCCCGGCGCGCAACGAGCCGGCCGAGTTGCCGCGCATCGCGCGCACGCTGGCCGAGTTGCGCGGCTGGACCCTGGAGCGCACCCGCGCCGTGTGCAACGCCAATGCCGGTGCCGCCTTGCCGGGCCTGGCGCGGCTGGCGCAGGCCGCCGCGCCGGGCGGGCCGGAGCGCGCGGCGTGACGGCGGTCCGGGCTGCGGCGCGGCCGGCGGCGGGCGCGCCGAGCGTCGCGCCGCTGCTGCACGGGCTGCCGCCGGTGATCGACCGGCACACGCGCGTCGTCGTGCTCGGCAGCTTTCCCGGCGAGGCCTCGCTCGCGGCGGCGCAGTACTACGCGCATCCGCGCAACCAGTTCTGGCCGCTGCTGTCGGCGCTGCTCGCCGACGACCTGGCCGCACTGCCCTATGCGGCGCGGCTGCGGCGGCTGGCGCGCCATCGCGTCGGGCTGTGGGACGTGATCGCCGCGTGCCGGCGCAGCGGCAGCCTGGACAGCGCGATCCGCGACGCGCAGTACAACGATCTGGCCGGGTTGCGGCAGCGCGCGCCGGATCTGCGGCTGGTGCTGCACAACGGCGCGCAGTCGGCGCGGATGCTGCCGCACACGCTGGCGCTGGGCGTGCCGGCACTGCGCCTGCCCTCGACCAGCCCGGCCAACGCCGGCTGGTCCTTCGAGCGCAAGCTGCAAGCCTGGCGCGACGCCTTCGCGCTGGCCGGCGTCGATTGACGCTGCCGTTGACGCCACAGGATCCACCGCAGCCGATGGCACCGCGCCGACCCGCCGCCGCACCGCTGCCGCCGGTGGCGATTTCCGAGTACGACGGCGTGCGCAGCCTGCACCTGGGCTCGATCTGGATCCAGGGCTCGATGCGCATCGCCCAGCCCGACCGCATCGAGCTGGAATACGTGCAGCGCATGCTGGCGGCGCTGCTGTGGGTGGACGACGACGCGTTGCGCGACGGCCTGGCGGTGCACCTGGGCCTGGGCGCTGCCACGCTGACGCGCTTCACCCACCGCGTGCTGCGCATGCCCACGCTGGCGGTGGAGATCAACCCGGCGGTGATCGAAGCCTGCCGGCGCTCGTTCCGCCTGCCCCACGACGGCCCGATGCTGCAGGTGCTGCGCTCCGACGCCGGCGCCTGGGTGGCCGATGCCGCCAACGCCGGCTGTGCAAGGCTGCTGCTGGTGGACCTGTACGACCACGAGGCGGCGGCACCGGTGCTCGACAGCGACGCCTTCTACGCCGGCTGCCGCGAGGTGCTGCGTGCGGGCGGCGTGATGAGCGTCAACCTGTTCGGCCGCGCGGCCAGCTTCGCGCGCAGCCTGGCGCGCATCGAGGCGGCCTTCGGCGCCGCGCACACCTGCGCGCTGCGGCCCACGCGCGAAGGCAACCAGGTGGTGCTGGCCGCGCGCGACGCCTGCCTGCCCGACCGCGCCACGCTGCGCGCACGCGCCGCGGCGATCGAAGCGCGCTGCGGCCGCTTCGGGCTGCCCGCGCGCAAGTGGCTGCGCATGCTGCGGCCGGCGCGCGCTTGACTGCGCGTCCGGCCGCAGCCGGCTGCGGCCCGCCCGGCGAAGCGGCGAAAAAAGAGCGGTCGCGACTTCGTGCGGCGGTTGTCGTAGAGTAGATTCAAAGCAACAACACGAGGAGACAGCCATGGCGCGCAAGCAGCGCAGCGGCGGGATGCTGGTCGCGATCCTTCGCGGCAGCCTGGTCCTGCAGATCGTCATCGGCCTGGTTGCGGGCCTGCTGCTGGCGCTGGTGTCGCCGTCGGCGGCCAAGAGCGTCGGCCTGCTCGGCGACCTGTTCATCGGCGCATTGAAGGCGGTGGCGCCGGTGCTGGTGTTCGTGCTCGTGATGGCGGCCATCGCCGGCCACCGCGAAGGCCAGCAGACCCACATGGGCTCGATCCTGATGCTGTACCTGATCGGCACCTTCGCCGGGGCGCTGGTGGCGGTGCTGGCGAGCTTCATGTTTCCGGTGACGCTGACGCTGAAGCCGGCGACCGAGGCGCTGACGCCGCCGGGCAACATCGCCGAGGTGCTGCGCAACCTGCTGGTCAGCATGGTCAACAACCCGGTGGCGGCCATCCTCAACGCCAACTACATCGGCATCCTGGCGTGGGGCGTCGCGCTCGGGCTGGCGCTGCGGCGCGCGCACGACACCACCAAGCAGATGCTCGCCAACTTCGGCGACGCGCTGGTCAAGCTGGTCTACGCGGTGATCCGCACGGCGCCGATCGGGCTGTTCGGCCTGATGGCGGCGACCATCGCCAGCACCGGGCTTGGCGCCTTGCTCGAATACGCGCGCCTGATCGCGCTGCTGGTCGGCTCGATGCTCTTCGTCGCGCTGGTCGTGAACCCGCTGATCGTCTTCCTGAAGATCCGGCGCAACCCGTACCCGCTGGTCTTCACCTGCCTGCGCGAGAGCGGCATCACCGCCTTCTTCACGCGCAGCTCGGCGGCCAACATCCCGGTGAACCTGGCGCTGTGCGAGAAGCTCGGGCTGCCCGAGGAGACCTACACCGTGTCGATCCCGCTGGGCGCGACGATCAACATGGCCGGCGCCGCGGTGACCATCACCGTGCTGACGCTGGCGACGGTGAACACGCTCGGCATCGCGGTCGACATCCCGACCGCGCTGCTGCTGAGCATCGTCGCGGCGGTGGCCGCGTGCGGGGCGTCGGGCGTCGCCGGCGGATCGCTGCTGCTGATCCCGCTGGCGGCCAGCCTGTTCGGCATCCCCGACGCGATCGCGATGGAGGTGGTGGGCGTCGGCTTCATCATCGGCGTGCTGCAGGATTCGACCGAAACCGCGCTCAACTCGTCGACCGACGTGCTGTTCACCGCCGCCGGCACCGATGCCAAGCGCAAGCTGACGGCACACCTTTGAACCCGAACGCCCCGCCGCCGCGCACTGCGCCGGCTCCGGGGCAATGCCAGGAGGGCCATCGCGATGCTTGAATTCGCCGACATCCGGCAGGCGGCCGCGCGCATCGAAGGGCAGGTGCTGAACACGCCGTGCGTCGAGTCGCGCACGTTGTCGCGGATGACCGGCACGCAGCTGTTCCTGAAGTTCGAGAACCTGCAGTTCACGTCGTCGTTCAAGGAGCGCGGTGCCTGCAACAAGCTGGTGCAGCTCGGCCCCGACGAGCGCGCGCGCGGCGTCATCGCGATGAGCGCGGGCAACCACGCGCAGGGCGTGGCCTATCACGCGCAGCGGCTCGGCCTGCGTGCGGTGATCGTGATGCCGAGCTTCACGCCGGGCGTGAAGGTCGCGCGCACGCGCAGCTTCGGCGCCGAGGTGGTGCTGCACGGCGACACGCTCGAGGCGGCGCACCAGCACGCGCAGATGCTGGCCGCCGAGCAGGGCTTGACCTTCATCCACCCGTACGACGACGAGGCCATCATGGCCGGCCAGGGCACGCTCGCGCTCGAGATGCTCGAGGCACGGCCCGAGCTCGAGGTGCTGGTGGTGCCGATCGGCGGCGGCGGCCTGATCGGCGGCGTCGCGACGGCGGCCAAGGCCATCAAGCCCGACATCCGCGTGGTCGGCGTGCAGACGCGGCGCTTTCCGGCAATGGTCAACGCGATCACCGGCAGCACGCTGCCGCAGGGCGTGAGCACGATCGCCGAAGGGATCGCGGTCGGCAAGCCGGGCGGGCACTGCCTGCCGCTGATCCGCCGCTTCGTCGATGACCTGCTGCTGGTCGACGAAGGCGACGTCGAGCAGGCGATCGTGATGCTGCTGGAAATCGAGAAGACGCTGGCCGAGGGCGCGGGCGCGGCGGCGCTGGCGGCGCTGCTGGTGGAGCGCGCGCAGTTCGAGGGCAAGCGCGTCGGCCTGGTGCTGTCGGGCGGCAATATCGACCCGATGCTGCTGGCGGCGATCATCGGCCGCGGCATGGTGCGCTCCGGGCGGATGGTGCGCATCGCCGTGAGCACGCGCGACGTGCCCGGATCGCTCGCGCGCATCACGCAACTCGTGGCGCAGGTGGGCGCCAACGTGCAGGAGATCCACCACCAGCGCGCGTTCACGCTGCTCGCCGCGCAGCATGTGGACATCGAGATGGTGCTGCAGACGCGCGACGCCGCGCACATCCAGGAGCTGCTCGACCGCTTCGAGGCCGAGGGCATGTCGGCGCGCAAGCTGGCCTGAAGCAGCGCGCCGCGCCAGCGGGGCGGCAATCGCCCGTCAACCGGCGGGCCGGTGGCGCTGCTGTCGCCGCGGCGCAGCCGCCCGGGCGTGACAAATGCCTGCCCGATCGGGCCACGCGGCGCAGGCGCGCCGCTACCATCGGCGCGCGCTGCGCGCCAATGCGCGCGCCGGGTTGCGCAGGATGCAGGCAGGCGCTGCCCGGTGCGCGGCCGCAGCACAGTGATGCCACTTGCCGGTTGCCATGACCACGACGCACCCCACCACCGCGCCGGCTGCGGGCGCAGCCGCCCGCCAGGGCGCGCAGGCGCCGCGGCCGCCGGCCGGCGCGCAGGGCCGGCTCGACTGGCGCAGGCTGCTGCGCTGGCTGGCCGACGACGGCGTCGTCAGCGCGGCCGACAGCGAGCGGCTGGCGCAGCGCTTCGGCGCCGGCAGCTCGAGCCAGCACGCGCTCGTGCGGTTGGGGGCGGCCGGGCTGCAGCGCGTGGGCGGCGGCGCCGCGCTCGACACCGAGGCGCTGACCGAATGGCTGGCTGCACGCTGCGGCCTGCCGTACCTGCGCATCGACCCGTTGCGCGCCGATGTCGGCCGCGTCGCCGACGTGATGTCGGCGGCCTACGCCGAGAGCCGCTGCGCGCTGCCGGTGCAGGTCACCGCGGCCGAGGTCGTGATCGCCACCGCAGAGCCCTTCGATACCGGCTGGGTGGGCGAGATCGAGGCGCACACGCGCCGCCGCGTGCGGCTGGTGGTGGCCAACCCGGTGGAGCTGCGCAAGTACACCACCGAGTTCTACGCATTGGCCAAGTCGGTGCGGGCCGCGCAGAAGACGGGCGAGGTGTCGGCGGCGGCCAGCTTCGAGCAGCTGGTCGAGCTGGGCAAGACCGCCAAGCAGCTCGACGCCAACGACGCCGGCGTGGTGCAGGTGGTCGACTGGCTGTGGCAGTACGCGTTCGACCAGCGCGCCAGCGACATCCACCTGGAGCCGCGGCGCGACCTGGGCGCGATCCGCTTTCGCATCGACGGCGTGCTGCACACCGTCTACCAAGTGCCGCTGGGCGTGATGAACGCGATGGTGTCGCGCATCAAGCTGCTCGGCCGGATGGACGTGGTCGAGCGCCGCCGGCCGCTGGACGGCCGCATCAAGACGCGGCGGCCCGAAGGCGCAGAAGGCGCGGGCGCCGAAGTCGAGATGCGGCTGTCGACGCTGCCCACCGCCTTCGGCGAGAAGCTGGTGATGCGCATCTTCGATCCGCACACCACGGTCAAGGGCATCGAGCAGCTGGGCTTCGGCGCGCACGAGGCCGAAGGCTGGCGCGCGCTGATGCAGCGGCCGCACGGCATCGTGCTGGTCACCGGCCCCACCGGCAGCGGCAAGACGACGACGCTGTACTCGACGCTCAAGGCGCTGGCCACCGACGAGGTCAACGTCTGCACGATCGAGGACCCGATCGAGATGATCGAGCCGGCCTTCAACCAGACCCAGGTGCAGCCGGCCGTCGACCTGGGCTTCGCCGAGGGCCTGCGCGCGCTCATGCGCCAGGACCCGGACATCATCATGGTCGGCGAGATCCGCGACCTCGAGACCGCCGAGATGGCGATCCAGGCGGCGCTGACCGGGCACCTGGTGTTCAGCACGCTGCACACCAACGACGCCGCGGCGGCGATCACGCGGCTGGCCGACCTGGGCGTGCCGCCGTACCTGATCTCGGCCACCGTGATCGGCGTGCTCGCGCAGCGCCTGGTGCGGCTGCTGTGCCCGGCGTGCAAGCAGCGCGACGAGGCGGCCACGCGCGAGGCGCTGGACGCGATCGCCAGGCCCTGGCGGATGTCGGGCGGCGTGCGGCCGTACAAGCCGGTGGGCTGCCTGGAGTGCCGGCACACCGGCTATCGCGGGCGCATCGGCCTGTACGAGCTGCTGCCGATGACCGAGGCGGCGCGCGCGTGCGTGCACCCGGCGCTCGACGAAGCGGCGCTGCGCCGCCGGGCGATGAAGGACGGCATGCGTGCACTGCGCCTGGCCGGCGCGATGAAGGTGGCCGAAGGGCTGACCACGATCGACGAGGTGCTGCGCAGCACGCCGGGCCTGGACACGCCGGCCTGACGACGCAGGCCCGGCGCCGCCAGGCCTGGCGGCGCAGGCCTGGCGGCGCAGCCCTGAGGGCGCAGGCCCTTGCCGCCTGGCGACGGTCGGCCTGCGAGCGCTCCGGCAGGCCCCGACGCACGGGCCGAGCCCTTGCGGGCCTGAATCCGCTGCGCGCCCGCGCCCGCCGCAGCGGCCCCACGATGCGGGCAAACCACGGCATTCGCGCTTGCCGTGCCGTGCCTAGAATGACCTTCGGACCCGGGCAATGGTGGAGGCCGCGCGTGAAGATCAAGAGCGAGAAGGATTTCTGGGCCGGCCTGATGTTCATGGCGACGGGGCTGGGCTTCGCCGGCGGCGCCACCAACTACAGCTTCGGCAGCTCGGCGCGGCCCGGTCCGGGCTACTTCCCGTTCGGGCTGGGCATCCTGCTCGCGATCCTCGGGGCCTTCATCGTGTTCGAGTCGCTGACCGTCTCGACCCGCGACGGCGAGAAGATCGGCGCGATTCCGTTCAAGCCGATGTTCCTGATCATCCTGGCGGTGGTGGTGTTCGGGGTGACGCTGCCGTGGCTGGGCATGGTCATCGCGCTGCCGCTGCTGATCCTGATCAGCAGCCTCGCAGGCGACGAGTTCAAGCTGACCGAGGTCATCCTCGTGGCCGTGGTGCTGACGGTCGGCTCGTGGCTGGTGTTCATCAAGGGCCTGAACCTGGTGATCCCGCTGTGGCCCAGCTTCATGGGCGCCTGAGGAGAGCGCGATGGAATTGCTCGAACACCTGGCGCTCGGCTTCGGCGTCGCCTTCACGCTCCAGAATCTGGCCTATGCCTTCGCGGGCTGCCTGCTGGGCACCGCGATCGGCGTGCTGCCCGGCCTGGGGCCGACCACGACGATCGCGATGCTGCTGCCGTCGATCTACACGCTCGACGCGACGCCGGCGCTGATCATGCTGGCGGGCATCTACTACGGCGCGCAGTACGGCGGCTCGACCACGGCGATCCTGGTCAACATCCCGGGCGAGGCCTCGTCGGTGGTGACGGCGATCGACGGCTACCAGATGGCGCGCCAGGGCCGCGCCGGGCCGGCGCTGGCGACCGCGGCGCTCGGGTCCTTCTTCGCCGGCTGCGTCGGCACCATCGTGATCGCCGGCTTCGCGCCGCCGCTGACCGAACTGGCCTTCAAGTTCGGCCCGGCCGAATACTTCTCGCTGATGGTGCTGGGCCTGATCGGCGCGGTGGTGCTGGCCTCGGGCTCGCTGATCAAGGCGATCGCGATGATCCTGCTCGGGCTGCTGCTCGGCCAGATCAACACCGACGTGATCTCCGGCGTGCCGCGCTACAGCTTCGACATCCCCGAACTGACCGACGGCATCAACTTCGTCGCGATCGCGATGGGCGTGTTCGGCTTCGCCGAGATCATCGCCAACCTGGGCAAGCCGGCCGAGCATCGCGAGGTGTTCCTGAAGGACGTGCGCGGCCTGTGGCCGAGCAAGCAGGACTTCAAGGACGCCTACCCGGCGGTGCTGCGCGGCACCGCGCTGGGCTCGATCCTCGGCGTGCTGCCCGGCGGCGGCGCGCTGCTGTCGTCCTTCGCCTCCTACACCGTCGAGAAGAAGTCGCGCGGCCGCGCCGGCGAGGTGCCTTTCGGCAAGGGCAACATCCGCGGCGTCGCCGGCCCCGAGAGCGCCAACAACGCCGGATCGCAGACCTCGTTCATCCCGATGCTCACGCTGGGCATCCCGCCCAATGCGGTGATGGCGCTGATGGTCGGCGCGATGACGATCAAGGGCATCCAGCCCGGCCCGCAGGTGATGACCAGCAACCCCGACCTGTTCTGGGGCCTGATCGCGTCGATGTGGATCGGCAACGCGATGCTCGTGATCCTGAACCTGCCGCTGATCGGCATCTGGATCAAGCTGCTGACGGTGCCCTACCGCTTCCTGTTCCCGGCGATCATGGTGTTCTGCGCGCTCGGCCTGTACACGCTCAACAACAGCAGCTTCGACGTGTACGTGGGGGCGCTGTTCGGCGTCGTCGGCGTGATCTTCTTCAAGCTGGGCTGCGAACCGGCGCCGCTGCTGCTGGGCTTCATCCTCGGGCCGATGATGGAGGAGAACCTGCGCCGTGCGCTGCTGCTCAGCCGCGGCGACTGGACGACCTTCGTCACCAAACCGCTGTCGGCCGGGCTGCTGATCGCGTCGGTGCTGATGATCGTGGCGGTGTCGCTGCCGGCGATCAAGGGCAAGCGCGAAGAGGCGTTCCAGGACGAAGGCTAGGCGCGTCGGCGCGACGGCGGCCGCGGGCCCGGGTTCGCGGCCGCTTGCGTTGTCATTGCAGGATCGAACGCGGCCTCGAGGTTCATTCAGCCGATGCCGATCTCGCTGAACCAGCTGACCAACAGCGCCACCTTCGCGCCGTTCCGCACCACGGTCTTCCGCAACCTGTGGCTGGCCACCTTCGCGGCCAACGTCGCGATGTGGATGAACGACGTGACCGCGGCCTGGGTGATGACCTCGCTCACCCCGAGCCCGGTGATGGTGGCGCTGGTGCAGACCGCATCGACGCTGCCGGTGTTCCTGCTCGGGCTGCCCAGCGGCGCGCTGGCCGACATCATCGACCGGCGCCGCTACTTCGCGGTGACGCAGCTGTGGGTGGCGGGCAATGCGCTGGTGCTGGCCGCGCTGTCGCTGACCGGGTTGCTGACTGCGCCGCTGCTGCTGGTGCTGACCTTCGCCAACGGCATCGGCCTGGCGATGCGCTGGCCGGTGTTCTCGGCGATCGTGCCCGAGGTGGTGCCGCGCGAGCACCTGGGCGAGGCGATGGCGCTGAACGGCATCTCGATGAACCTGTCGCGCGTGGTCGGGCCGGTCACGGCGGGCGCCATCATCTCGGCAGTGGGCAGCGGCATGGTCTTCGTGCTGAACGTCGTGCTGGCCGTGGCCGCCTTCGTGACGATCGTGCGCTGGCGCTCGCAGCCGCGCACCAGCACGCTGCCCGGCGAGCGCTTCGTCGGCGCGATGCGCGTGGGCTGGCAGCACGTGCGCCAGTCGCCGCGCATGAAGGCGGTGCTGGTGCGCATCTTCTTCTTCTTCCTGCACTCGTCGGCGCTGCTCGCGCTGCTGCCGTTGATCGCGCGCGAGCTGCATGGCGCCGGCCCGGGCACCTACACCGCGATGCTGGCCTGCATCGGCGGCGGCGCCATCGTCGCGGCGATGCAGTTCCCGCGCTGGCGCGAGCGCTTCGACCGCAACCAGTTCGTCGTCATCGGCACCTTCGTGCACGCGGCGATGTCGGTGCTGGTGGTGCTGTCGCCGACGCTGTGGCTGGCGCTGCCGGCGATCGCGGTGCTGGGCATGGCCTGGATCTCGACCGCGAATTCGCTGACGCTGGCTGCGCAGATGGCGCTGCCCAACTGGGTGCGCGCGCGCGGCATGGCGATCTACCAGGTGGCGCTGATGGGCGGCGCCGCGGCCGGCTCCTACCTGTGGGGGCAGGTGGCGGGCCTCAGCAGCGTGCGCGTCGCGGTGATCGCGGCGGCTGCGGCCGGGGTGCTGCTGTGGCTGCTGACGCGGCGGCTGAGCGTCGAGGGCGGTACCGACCCCGACTTCAGCCCGGCGCGCAGCGGCGCCGTTCCCGAGCTGGCCGTGCCGGTGGCGCCCGACGAAGGCCCGGTGATGGTCACCATCGAGTACCAGATCGACCCGGTGCAGGCCGAGGCCTTCGCCGAAGTCATGCAGAAGACCCGGCGCGCGCGGCTGCAGCAGGGCGTGCTGTCGTGGGGGCTGTTTCGCGATGCCACCGTGCGCGGGCGCTACATCGAGTACTTCGTCGACGAGACCTGGATCGAGCACCTGCGCCGGCTCGAGCGCTTCACCGCGGCCGATGCCGGGCTGCGCGAGCAGCGCCTGGCCCTTCATCGCGGGTCGGCGCCGCCGAAGGTCACGCGCTTCGTCGCCGAGGACTTGAGGGGCGGCGGCTCGCCGTTTTGAATGGAGCACATCGAATGCGTGGTGATCGGCGCCGGCGTGGTCGGCCTGGCGGCGGCGCGCGCGCTGGCGCAGGCGGGGCGCGAGGTGGTCGTGCTCGAGGCGCAGGCCGCCGTGGGCACGGCCACCAGCGCGCGCAACAGCGAGGTGATCCACGCCGGCCTGTACTACGCGCCGGGTTCGTGGAAGGCGCGGCTGTGCGTGCAGGGCCGCGAACGGCTGTATGCGTACTGCGCGGCGCACGGCGTCGCGCATCGGCGGCTGGGCAAGCTCGTGGTCGCCACCGACACGACGCAGCACGCGCCGCTGCGCGCGCTGGTGGCCCGGGCCGCGGCCTGCGGCGTGCACGACCTGCGCTGGCTGGATACGGCCGACGCGCAGGCGCTCGAGCCGGCGCTGCGTTGCAGCGCGGCGGTGCTGTCGCCTTCGACCGGCATCGTCGACAGCCACGCGCTGATGCTCGCGCTGCGCGGCGATGCCGAGGCGGCGGGGGCGATGGTGGCGCTGAAGAGCCCGCTGCTGTGCGCGCGCGCCGTGGCCGGCGGCTTCGAGCTCGAGGTCGGCGGCGACGAGCCGATGCGGCTGCACGCGCGCAGCCTGGTCAACGCCGCCGGGCTGTACGCGACCCACGTCGCGCACTCGATCGCGGGCCTGGCGCCGGCCGCGATCCCGGCGCCGCACTGGGCGCGCGGCCACTACTTCGCGTGCACCGGGCGCAGCCCGTTCGCGCGGCTGATCTACCCGATGCCCGACGACGCGGGCCTGGGCATCCACCTGACGCTGGACCTGGGCGGGCAGATGCGCTTCGGCCCCGACGTGCAATGGCTGGCGCGCGCCGAGCCCGATGCCGAGGACTACACCGTCGACGCGGCGCTGGCCGACGGCTTCGCCGCGTCGATCCGGCGCTTCTGGCCGGCGCTGCCCGACGGCGCGCTGCAGCCGGCCTACGCCGGCATCCGGCCGAAGATCGCCGGGCCGGGCGAGCCGGCCGCCGACTTCCGCATCGACGGCCCGACGCAGCACGGCCTGCCCGGGCTGGTCAACCTGTTCGGCATCGAGTCGCCGGGTCTGACCGCCTGCCTGGCGATCGCCGAGCAGGTGCAGGCCTTGCTGGGCGGCTGACGCACCAGCGCTGCGGCGGCGCACCGGCATCGGCGCGCGCCACAGGGTGCGCCGGATCCCGTGCGCCGGACAGGGCGTGCCGGCTGCGGCGTACGGGGCCGCTGCGCGCGCATGGCGCCCGCCGGCCCGCCGGCCCGGGCCTGGCGCGCCCTACTGCCCGCTCGTCGTCTTGCGCGCGGCCTTCCTGGCCGGCGCCTTCCTGACGGCCGATTTCGTCGCCGCCGCCGCGCTGCGCTTGGCTGCGCCGGCTTCGCGCGCCGCCTTGGTGCTGACGTCGGCCGCCTGGCTCCTGGCCTTCGCCGCCGCACGCTTGATCGAGGCGGCGATTGCGTCGACCTGCTTCTTCGCCTTGGCCTGCACCGCGCGCGCCTCCTTGACCAGCGCATCGCTGGCCTCGGCGAAGGGGTGATGCGTCGCCGCCGCGGCAGCCTTCGCCTTGCGCCCGGCCTGTGCCTTGGCAGCCTGGGCCTTCTTCTCGGCCGAGTCGAGGGTGCGCCGCACCGACTGCTTCGCGCGCTCGGCTGTCTGCTCCAGCCTGGCTTCGGCATCTTGCATCGTTGCCGAGACTTCCCTGCCGATCTTGCGGCTGCGCGCCGTCGCTTCCTTCTTCGCCTGGGTCAATGCCGTCGTGGCCTGGGCCTGGGCCTGTTCGGCCTTGCTGGCCGCGGCCTTGCCCAGGCTCTTGGCGGCTTCGATCAGGTCGGCGGCTGCCGTCTTCCAGGGACCGGGTTTCGTCGTCTTGCGTGTCGCCATGATGGAATTGCCTCTTGCAGTTGCCGTGGGTGTTGCCGCGCCGCCGGCGCCGCGGCGCGAGCATAGCGGCAGCCGCGTGCCTTCCCGGCGCCGGCCGCGCGGCCGCACGCCCACGGGGCGACAATGCCTCGTGCCGGTTGCGGGCGCGTTGCGCGCCTGCTGCGGCGTCGGGCGCGGCAGCCGGCCGCATCGGCGCAGCCCGGACAAGCCTGAAGGACCGCCATGACCCACCGCTTCGATTGGGATACCGGCTATGCGGCCCAGCACCGCCCGGTGTTCGCCCGCAACGTCGTCGCCACCTCGCACCCGTTGGCCGCGCAGGCCGGGCTGCGCATGATCGCGGCCGGCGGCAATGCGGTCGATGCGGCGATCGCCGCCGCCGCCTGCATGACGATCGTCGAGCCCTGCAGCAACGGCCTGGGCTCCGACGCCTTCTGCATCCTGTGGGACGGTCAGCAACTGCATGGCCTGAACGCGTCGGGCCGCGCGCCCGCGGCGTGGACCCCGGCCTATTTCCGCGACCGCCACGGCGCCGATGCGCACACCCCGCCGGTGCGCGGGTGGGATTCGGTCACCGTGCCCGGGGCGGTCGCGGCCTGGGCCGCATTGAGCGAGCGTTTCGGGCGGCTGCCCTTCGCCGACCTGCTGGCCCCGGCCATCGACATCGCCGAGCGCGGTTTCGTCGTGCCGGTGGTGGTGGCGCAGAAGTGGCGGCTCGCGGCGCAGGTGGCCGAGCTGGTGAAGCAGCCGGGCTTTGCCGACGCCTTCTTGCCGTATGGCCGCGCGCCGCAGGTGGGCGAGCGGTTCCGCCTGCCGGCGGCCGCGCGCATGCTGCGCGCGCTGGCCGACACCCGCGGCGCGGCGCTGTACGGCGGCGCGATCGCCGAAGACCTGGTGCGCCACGCGCGCGCCGGCGGCGGTGCGATGACGGTGGCCGACCTCGCCGCCTACCGGCCGGAATGGGTGCAGCCGCTGGCGGCCGACTACGGCGGCTGCGCGCTGCACGAGATCCCGCCCAACGGCCAGGGCATCGCAGCGCTGATCGCGCTGGGGATCCTGCGCCACCACGATGTCGCGTCGCTGCCGGTGGACAGCGCGGCTTCGATGCACCTGCAGATCGAGGCGATGAAGCTCGCCTTCGCCGACGTCTACCGCCACGTGGCCGAGCGCGGCGCGATGCAGGTCGCGGCCGAGCAACTGCTCGACGATGCCTATCTCGCCGGCCGCGCGCGCCTGATCGACCCGAGGCACGCGCAGGACTACGGCCCCGGGCTGGCCCCGCAGGGCGGCACGATCTACCTCAGCGCCGCCGACGAGCGCGGCATGATGGTCAGCTTCATCCAGAGCAACTACATGGGCTTCGGCTCGGGCGTGGTGATCCCCGAATGGGGCCTGAGCCTGCAGAACCGCGGCCACGCCTTCAGCCTCGATCCGGCCAGCCCCAACGCAGTCGCCCCGGGCAAGCGGCCGTTCCACACGATCATTCCCGGCTTCCTGACGAAGGACGGGCGGCCGCTGATGAGCTTCGGCGTGATGGGTGCCGACATGCAGCCGCAGGGCCACCTGCAGACCGTGGTGCGCATGCTCGACTACGGCCAGAACCCGCAGGCCGCGTGCGACGCGCCGCGCTGGCGCGTCAACCCGCAAGGCCGGCTGAACCTCGAGCCGGGCATGAACGCCGCCGCGGTGCAGGGCCTGCGCGAGCGCGGCCACGCGCTCGACGAGCTGCAGGACAGCTACCAGGATTTCGGCGCCGGCCAACTCATCTGGCGGCTGGACGAAGGCCGGGGCGACGCGGCGGAGCTGGGCTACGTCGCCGCCAGCGACCCGCGCCGCGACGGCCAGGCGGCTGGGTACTGAGAGGCTGGGAGGCCTTCGCCCATGCCCGCCTTGCACGCCGGAACACGCCGGCTCGTTGGTGCAAATGCTCGCCACTGCGCGAGCCCCGGCTGCGCCTTGCGCCTGGATCCGACGCCTTGCGGCGCGCCTTTCGGGCACGGCCGAAAGCCTCTGGGCCTCTGACTCCAGGCTCGGACCTTGAACCCGCTGCGCGCGCGCATCGCCGGCAGCACCGCCGGTGCCGCGCTGCCGTGGCCCGGGCTGCTGCTGGCCGCCGGCGGCGCGATCGCCTTCTCGGGCAAGGCGATCATCGTCAAGCTCGCGTACCGCTACGGCGTCGACGCGGTCACGCTGATCATGCTGCGCATGCTGTTCGCGCTGCCGCTGTTCGTGTTGCTGGCATGGCGGGCCGGGCGCGGCCGGCCGCCGTTGCAGCCGCGCGACCGCGTCGCCGTGCTGCTGCTGGGCTTCAGCGGCTACTACCTGGCGAGCTTCCTGGACTTCGCCGGCCTGCAGTACGTCAGCGCGAGCCTGGAGCGATTGATCCTGTACCTGGGCCCGACGCTGGTGCTGCTGCTGGGCCGCGTGCTGCTGGGCCGCGGCATCAGGGCGGGCCAGTTGCAGGCGCTGGCGATCAGCTATGCCGGCGTGGCGCTGGTCTTCGGGCGCGAGCTGCGGGTCGACGGCGCCGACGTGCTGCTGGGCAGCGCCCTGGTGTTCGCGAGCACGCTGAGCTATGCGCTGTACCTGCTGTACAGCGGCGAGGTGGTGCAGCGCATCGGCGCGCTGCGCCTGACCGGACTGGCCACCACCGTGGCCTGCGTGCTGTGCATCCTGCAGTTCGTGCTGCTGCGGCCGCTGGCCGCGGGCTGGCAGGTGGCGCCGCCGGTGCTGTGGCTGTCGCTGCTCAACGCCACGCTGTGCACCTTCGTGCCGGTGCTGATGGTGATGATGGCGATCGAGCGCATCGGCGCGGCCGCTGCCGCGCAGGCGGGCATGATCGGGCCGCCGGCGACGGTCGCGATGGGCGTGCTGATCCTCGGCGAAACCTTCGACGCCTGGGTGGCGGCCGGCACCGTGCTGGTGCTGGCCGGCATCTGGCGGCTGAGCCGGCTGCGCTGAGCGGCGGCATTCGACAAGGAGCACTCGACATGGATCTGGGCATCGACGGCAAGTGGGCGCTGGTGTGCGCCGCGAGCAAGGGGCTGGGCCGCGGCTGCGCGGCCGCGCTGGTGCGCGAAGGCGTGCACGTGGTGATCACGGCACGCGGCGCCGATGCGCTGCAGGCGGCGGCGGCCGAGTTGCGCGCGCTGAACGCGCGCGCCGAGGTGCGCGCGGTGGCCGGCGACATCGCCACCGCCGAAGGCCGCGCCGCGGCGCTGGCCGCCTGCCCGCAGGTGGACATCCTGGTCAACAACGCCGGCGGGCCGCCGCCGGGCGACTTCCGCGACTGGGACCGCGACGCGTGGATCCGCGCGATCGATGCGAACATGCTCGCGCCGATCGAGCTGATGAAGGCCACCGTCGACGCGATGGCCGCGCGCGGCTTCGGCCGCGTGGTCAACATCACCTCGGGCGCGGTCAAGGCGCCGATCGACGTGCTCGGCCTGTCCAACGGTGCGCGCAGCGGCCTGACCGGCTTCGTCGCCGGCCTGGCGCGCCAGCCGCGCCTGGCCGCGCGCAACGTGACGGTCAACAACCTGCTGCCGGGCGCCTTCGACACCGACCGCATCCGCAGCGCCGTCGCCGCCCAGGCCGCCCGGGCGGGGCGCGCGGTCGAGGAGCTGATCGCCGCGCGTGCCGCGAGCGTGCCGGCGGGGCGGCTGGGCACCCCCGACGAATTCGGCGCGCTGTGCGCCTTCCTGTGCAGTGCGCATACCGGCTACCTGACCGGGCAGAACATCCTGCTCGACGGCGGCGCGTACCCGGGCACCTTCTGATCGGCGGCTGCTCGCGGCCGCCGGCCGCCGGCGGGCGCGGGCCCGGATCCGGGCCTGTGCGGCGCGCGCCGCGCGCTCAGCGCCGCGACGACACGACGATGCCGCCGACGATCAGCGCGAAGGCCAGGCCGTGGTACGCGCGCGGCGCCTCGCCGACCAGCAGCGCCGACAGCAGCGCGGCGAACAGCGGCGACAAATTCGCAAAGAACGCCGCCAGCGTCGGGCCGGCGCGGACCACGCCGGTGCCCCAGCACCAGTAGGCGACGATCGACGGGCCGATCGCCACGTACAGCAGCGCCGCGAGCGTCGGGCCCGACCACTGGATCGGGGCCGCGCTGCCCACGGCCTGCGCGCCGCCGACCCACAGCCACGACCAGCCGATGCCGAACAGCATCTGCGCCAGCAGGAACTCGGCCCAGTTCCACGCGGGCCGCAGCGGCGCACGCATCGACGCCGGCGGGCGCGCGAGCCACCAGCTGTACACCGCCCAGATCAACGACGCGGCCAGCATCAGCAGGTCGCCGCGCACGAACTGCACGCGCGCGAGTGCGCCCGGGTCGCCGCGGCCGATGACCACGGCTACGCCGGCGATCGACAGCAGGCTGCCGGCCCATTGGCGCGGCAGCGGCCGCTCGCCGTAGAAGGCGGTGCCCAGCAGCATCATCCACACCGGCCCGCCCGCCGTGATCAGCGTCGCGTTGACCGCGGTCGTCGTGGTCAGCGCCACGTATTGCAGCGCGTTGAAGCTCGCCACGCCGCTCAGCCCCAGCCCCGTCAGGTACAGCCAGCGGCGGCGCAACACGGCGCGCGCCTGGCCCGTGGCCAGCACGCGCCAGCCCAGCGGCAGCAGCAGCGCCATCGCGATCGTCCAGCGCAGCGCGTTGAAGGCCAGCGGCGGGATCAGGCCGACCACGAGCCGGCCCACGACCGCATTGCCCGCCCACAGCAGCGGCGGCACGCACATCAGCGCCGCCAGGCGCGGATTCAGCGGCGCCATCGCGGCGCTGCCCCGGCGCTGAAGCCCGGCCCGGCGCCGTGCGCGCGCCTGGAGCCGCAGCCGCCGCCGTTCATCCGGCGCCGCGCGGCCGCTCGGCGCCGCAGTTCCAGCATTGCTCGAAGGGGCCGTCCACCTGCTCGCCGCAGTTGCGGCAGGCCCAGTGCCGCCACGGCGGGTGGCGCAACTCGTCCAGCAGCGCTGCGGCGCGCGCGTGCTCGGCATCGTCCTCGACCCAGATCTCGGGCAGCGCCTGGTCGGGCGGGATCTCGCCGGCGATGCCGCTGGCATAGGCGCGCTGCACGCTCGCCGCGATGCCGGCGGTGCGCAGCTGGTCGGCCCAGAGCACCGCGAGCGCCAGGTTCGGTGCACTGACCAGTTTTCTCATCGGCAGCCGCCCGACAATCGCTGCGACGCAGGACGGAATCGCTTCATGGTCTGGGCCATTCTCGCCGACGCGGTGCTGGCGCTGCACGCGGCCTTCGTCGCGTGGGCGGTGTTCGGCGCGCTGGCGGTGCTGCGCCGGCCGCGCGCGGCCTGGGCGCACCTGCCGGCGCTGGCGTGGGCGCTGTGGATCGAGGCCACCGCCGGCATCTGCCCGCTGACGCCGCTGGAATCGGCACTGCGCGAACGCGCCGGGCAGGCCGGCATCGGCGCGAGCTTCCTCGACCACTACCTCGGCGCGCTGATCTACCCGGCCGGGTTGACGCCGGCGATGCAGGGCGCGCTGGCGCTCGCGCTGGCGCTGTTCAACCTGGGGCTGTACGGGCTGGCTGCGTGGCGCTGCCTGCGCCGCCGGCGCCTGCGCTAAGCTCGCCGCGTCCGGCCTACGAAGGAGACACGCATGAGCCGCAACGCCCGCACCGTCCAGATCAGCCGATACGGCGGCCCCGAAGTGCTGCAGCTGGTCGAGCGGCCGGTGGGCGAGCCCGGGCCGGGCCAGATCCGCATCCGCCACGAGGCCTGCGGGCTGAACTTCATCGACATCTATCAGCGCACCGGGCTGTACCAGAACCCGCTGCCGCTGGTGCTGGGCATGGAGGGCGCCGGCATCGTCGAGGCGGTGGGCGAGGGCGTGACCCACCTGCGGCCGGGCGACCGCGCGGCCTATGCGGCAGGCGCGCCCGGTGCGTACAGCGAACGGCGCGTGATGCCGGCGGTCAACGTGTGCCGGCTGCCCGACGACATCGGCTTCGACACCGCGGCCGGCATGATGCTCAAGGGCCTGACCGCGCAGTACCTGCTGAACAAGACACTGCCGGTCGAGGGCCTGCAGCGCGGCGACCACGTGCTGTTCCACGCGGCCGCCGGCGGTGTCGGCCTGATCGCCTGCCAGTGGGCGAAGGCACTCGGCCTGCAGCTGATCGGCACCGCCGGCAGCGACGCGAAGTGCGAGCTGGCGCTCGCGCACGGCGCCGCGCATGCGGTCAACTACAGCCGCGAGGACTTCGTCGAGCGCGTGAAGGCGATCACCGGCGGGCAGGGCGTGAAGGTGGTGTACGACTCGATCGGCAAGGACACCTTCGAGCGCAGCCTGGACTGCCTGCGGCCTTTCGGGCTGCTGGCGAGCTTCGGCAACGCGTCGGGGCCGGTGCCGCCCTTCGCGCTCGGGCTGCTCGCCGCGAAGGGCTCGCTGTACGTGACGCGCGCGACGCTGTTCACCCACATCGCCACACGCGCGGCGACGCAGGCGATGGCCGACGACCTGTTCGCGGTGGTGGCCGGCGGCCAGGTGAAGATCCGCATCGACCAGCGCTACGCGCTGGCCGACATCGCGCAGGCGCACCGCGACCTGGAGGCGCGCAAGAACACCGGCAGCAGCGTGCTCACGCCGTAGCCGGCGGGCGCGGCTACAGCGGCTTCTTCAGCCAGTGGCCGATCTCGCCGACGATGCCGCGGCGGAAGGCCAGCACGCACACGACGAAGATCACGCCCTGCACCACCGTGACCCAGGCGCCGAGCTGCGCCAGGTAGTTCTGCATCGTGATGATGATCGCGGCGCCGACGATCGGCCCGAAGATCGTGCCCATGCCGCCGACCAGCGTCATCAGCACCACCTCGCCCGACATCGTCCAGTACACGTCGGTCAGCGAGGCCAGCTGGAACACCAGCGCCTTGGTCGCGCCCGCCAGCCCGGCCAGCGTGCCCGACAGCACGAAGGCCAGCAGCTTGTAGCGGTCGGTGTCGTAGCCCAGCGAGATCGCGCGGCTCTCGTTCTCGCGGATCGCCTTGAGCACCTGGCCGAAGGGCGAATGCACGGTGCGGTAGATCACGCCGAAGCCGAACAGGAAGACCACCAGCACCACCGCGTACATCGCCAGCGGCTGCTCCAGGTCGACCAGGCCGAACAGCCGCCCGCGCGGCACCGCCTGGATGCCGTCCTCGCCGCCGGTGAAGGGCGCCTGCAGGCTGAAGAAGAACACCATCTGCGCCAGCGCCAGCGTGATCATCGCGAAGTAGATGCCCTGGCGGCGGATCGCCAGCAGCCCCGCGCCCCAGCTCAGCAATGCGGCGCAGGCGGTGCCGAACAGGATCGCCAGCTCGGGCGTCAGCCCCCAGGCCTTGGCCGCATGCGCCGACGCGTAGCTGGCCGAGCCGAGGAACATCGCGTGGCCGAAGGACAGCAGCCCGCCGAAACCCAGCAGCAGGTTGAAGGCGCAGGCGAAGAGCGCGAAGCACATCACCTTCATCATGAACAGCGGGTACACCACCGCCGGCGCCAGCACCAGGATCGCCAGCAGGATCAGGAAGGCGCCGCGGTGCGCGCGGCGCTCGTCGCCGCGCTTGCCCGCGGCGGTGGATCGGTCGACGGCGCTGCCGCTCATTTCTGCGTCCCGAACAGGCCCGCGGGCCTGACCAGCAGCACGATGGCCATGATGATGAAGATCACGGTGCTCGAAGCCTCGGGGTAGAACACCTTGGTCAGGCCCTCGATCAGCCCGAGGCCGAAGCCGGTGACGATCGCGCCCATGATCGAGCCCATGCCGCCGATCACCACCACGGCGAACACGACGATGATCAGGTCGGCGCCCATCTGCGGGCTGACCTGGTACACCGGCGCGGCCATCACGCCGGCCAGTGCCGCCAGGCCGACGCCGAAGCCGTAGGTCAGCGTGATCATGCGCGGCACGTTGATGCCGAAGGCCTGCACCATCTGCGGGTTCTCGGTGGCCGCGCGCAGGTACGAGCCGAGCTTGGTGCGCTCGATCAGGTACCAGGTGCCCAGGCACACGATCAGCGACGCGACGATGATCCAGGCGCGGTAGTTGGGCAGGAACATGAAGCCCAGGTTCTGGCCGCCGGCGAGTTGCGGCGGGATCGCGTAGGGCTGGCCCGAGGAGCCGAACTCGTTGCGGAACAGGCCCTGGATGATCAGCGCCAGGCCGAAAGTCAGCAGCAGGCCGTACAGGTGGTCCAGATGGTACAGGCGCGACAGCATCAGCCGCTCGATCACCACGCCGGTGGCGCCGACCACGATCGGCGCGATCAGCAGCGCCCACCAGTAGCCGATGCCCAGCTTGTTCAGCAGCAGGTAGCCGACGAAGGCGCCCATCATGTACTGCGCGCCGTGCGCGAAGTTGATGATGTTGAGCAGGCCGAAGATCACCGCCAGCCCCAGCGACAGCAGCGCATAGAACGAGCCGTTGATCAGCCCGATCAGCAACTGGCCGAACAGGGCCTGGGTGGGGACGCCGAAGATCTCGGTCATGGCGGTGGCGGTGTCAAACTGCGGCGGCGGCACCGGCGGCACAGCCGCCCGTGCCGCGCCCCGGCCTTACTTCTTCGCGACCAGCGGGCAGTCGCCCTGGTCGATCGGGCGGAACGCCTGGTCGGCGGGAATGGTGGTGACCACCTTCAGCAGGTCCCACGGCGCCTTCGATTCGGCCGGCTTCTTCACTTCGACCAGATAGGCCGGGTGCAGCTTGCGGCCGTCGGCGCGGATCGAGCCCTTGCCGAACAGCGGGTCGTCGGTGGGCAGCTTCTTCATCTCGGCCACCACCTTGGTGCCGTCGTCGCTGTTGATCGCCTGCACCGCCTTCAGGTAGTGCAGCAGCGACGCGTACACGCCGGCGTGCACCATCGTCGGGTACTTGCCGTTGGTGCCGGCCACGAAGCGCTTGGTCCAGGCGCGCGTCGCGTCGTTCATGTCCCAGTAGAAGGTGGTGGTGAAGTTCAGCCCCTGCGCGGTGGGCAGGCCCAGGCTGTGCACGTCGGTGATGAACATCAGCATGCCGGCGAGCTTCTGCCCGCCCTTGGTGATGCCGAACTCCGAGGCCTGCTTGATCGAGTTGATCGTGTCGCCGCCGGCGTTGGCCAGGCCGATGACCTTGGCCTTCGAACCCTGCGCCTGCAGCAGGAAGGACGAGAAGTCGGTCGCCGGGAAGGGCGTGCGCACGCTGCCCAGCACCTTGCCGCCGGCCTTGACCACCGCGGCCGAGGCGTCGCGCTCGAGCGCGTGGCCGAAGGCGTAGTCGGCGGTCAGGAAGAACCAGGTGTCGCCGCCGGCCTTGGTCATCGCGGTGCCGGTGCCGTTGGCCAGCATCCAGGTGTCGTAGGTCCAGTGCACCGTGTTCGGGCTGCAGGCCTTGCCGCTGAGGTCGGAGGTGCCGGCACCCGAGTTGATGAAGGCCTTGCCCTTGTCGCGCGTGATCTGGCTGACGGCCAGCGCCACCGACGAGGTGGGCACGTCGAAGATCGCGTCGACCTTGTCCTCGTCGTACCACTTGCGTGCGATCGTCGAGCCGATGTCGGGCTTGTTCTGGTGGTCGGCCGACACCACCTCGACCTTGAAGTTGGGCTTGTGGCTCTTCTCGAAATCCTCGATCGCCAGCTTGGCGGCGACCACCGAACCGGGGCCGGCGATGTCGGCGTACAGGCCCGACATGTCGTTCATCACGCCGATCTTGACCACGCCGTCGGTGATCTGGGCCTGCGCCGCGGCGGCGCCGCAGGCCGCGGCCACGAGGGTGGCCAGGTGATGTCGCTTCAGTTTCATTTGCAGCCCTTTCCGTTGCTGTCCAACATCCAATATCCGGCACCGGCGCCGGACTCGCTCAAACACCCAGCACCTCGTGCAGCATGCCCTGCTTGGCCTGCAGCTCGGCGGCGCCGAAGCTTTCGATCACCTGGCCGTGCTCGATCACGTAGAAGCGGTCGGCCAGCGGCGCGGCGAAGCGGAAGTTCTGCTCGACCATCAGAACCGTCAGCCCCTTCTCGCGCAGCGTGCGGATCGCGCGGCCCAGCGCCTGCACGATCACCGGCGCCAGGCCTTCGGAGATCTCGTCCAGCAGCAGCAGCTTCGCACCGGTGCGCAGGATGCGCGCCACCGCCAGCATCTGCTGCTCGCCGCCCGACAGCCGCCCGCCCGGGCTGGCGCGCCGCTCCTTCAGGTTCGGGAACATCGCGTAGATCTCGTCCAGGCCCATGCCGCCCGAGGCCACCGGCGGCGGCAGCATCAGGTTCTCCTCGCAGCTCAGGCTGGTGAAGATGCCGCGCTCCTCGGGGCAGTAGCCCAGCCCCAGGTGGGCGATGCGGTGCGGCGGCAGGCCCACGGCTTCGGTGCCGTTGATCATGATCGAGCCGCTGCGCCGGCCCACCAGGCCCATGATCGACTTCAGCGTGGTGGTGCGGCCCGAGCCGTTGCGCCCCAGCAGCGTGACCACCTCGCCCTTGTTCACCGTCAGGTCGATGCCGTGCAGGATGTGCGATTCGCCGTACCAGGCGTGCACTCCGGACAGTCGCAGCAATTCAGTACTCATCGCGGGGTGCCCTCAGCCATGGGCGCCCTGCAGCTCGGCCGCTTCGCTGCCCATGTAGGCCTCGAGCACCTGCGGGTTCTTCGACACCTGCTCGTAGGGCCCCTCGGCGATCACGCTGCCGCGCGCCAGCACGGTGATGGCGTCGGCGATGCGGGAGACGACGTTCATGTTGTGCTCGACCATCAGCACCGTGCGGTTGGCCGAGACTTTCTTGATCAACTGCGTGACCAGGTCCACGTCCTCGTGGCCCATGCCCTGCGTGGGCTCGTCCAGCAGCATCATCTTCGGCTCCATCGCCAGCGTGGTCGCGATCTCCAGCGCACGCTTGCGGCCGTAGGGCAGCTCGATGGTCACCACGTCGGCCAGTTCACGCAGGCCGACCGTGTCCAGCAGCTCCAGCGCGCGATCGTTCAGCGTATCGAGCACCTTCTCGGAGCGCCAGAAGTGGAAGGACACGCCCAGGCGGTGCTGCAGCGCGATGCGCACGTTTTCCATCGCCGTCAGGTGCGGGAAGGTGGCCGAGATCTGGAACGAGCGGATCACGCCGCGGCGCGCGATCTGCGCCGGCTGCTCCTTGGTGATGTCCTGGCCCTCGAACAGGATCTGGCCGCGCGTGGGCACCAGGAACTTGGTCAGCAGGTTGAAGCAGGTGGTCTTGCCGGCGCCGTTGGGGCCGATCAGCGCGTGGATGTCGCCGCGCCTGACTTTCAGGTCCACGCCGTCGACGGCCACGAAGCCTTTGAACTCCTTGACCAGGCCGCGGGTCTCGAGGATGGCGTCGGTGGGCATGCGTAGGGTCGTCAGGGCTCGCGGGGGCAACGAAGGCGCGATTATTCGGGCAAGCCGACGCGCGCGCGGTCGGGTTTTTGCCTAGGCGGCGCCGCGAATGGCGCATGCAGCAGCCCCGATTTGCGGGGGTGGGTGGTGCATTTCATGTGTTCTCGGGCGCCGAGTCGGCCACCGCGGCGCGGTAGGCATGCCACGACGCATGGCCGAGCACCGGCCCGACCACCAGCAGCCCGGCGAACCCGGGCAGCATCGCCAGCACCACCAGCAGCGTGATCAGCGCGCCCCAGAGGATCATCACCGGCGTGTGCGTCAGCACCAGCCGCAGGCTCGTCAGGCCTGCGGTGATCGCGTCGGTCTGGCGGTGCAGGATCATCGGGATCGAGATCACGCTGACCGCATAGATCAGCCCGGCGAAGACCGCGCCCACGCCGACCCAGGCGACGATGAAGCCGATGTTCTCGGGGTCGAGCAGCGCCAGCAGCGAGCCCCTCAGGTCGGGCATGCCGTCGAAGCTGACGGCAAAGATCACCAGCGTCGCGCGGCCCCACAACATCTCGAGCACCAGCAGCACGAAACCGAAGATCGCGAGCTGGCCGGTGCGCGTATCCCAGGCGAGCAGCGAATCGCCGAAGTCGGGCTTCTCGCCGGCCTCCAGCCGCTGGCTGGTGCGGTACAGCCCCAGGCACAGGAACGGCCCCATCAGCAGGAAGCCGGCCGACAGCGCCATCACGTAGGCCGGCGCTGCGCGGTAGACCTCGAGCAGCGCCCAGCCCATCGCCACGAAGCAGGCACCGTAGAACAGGCCGATCGCCGGCGCACGGATGAAGTCGCGCCAGCCCATTGCCAGCCAGCGAAAGGGGTCGGCCGGGCGCAGCGGGTTCAAGCGGATCGCAGGGCGTGGTGCCGGGTGGCCGGGCGCGGCTTCGGACGCCGGCGCGGCTGCGGGTTCGGGCGCGGCGCCGGTTGCAGGGCCGGGTTCGGGGTCGTTCATGGGTGCCATGCCGCGGCGGTGCGGCGGTGAGGGCCGGGCGGCGCGGGCGCGGTCAACGCGCCTGGCGCACGCGGCGCAGTTCGTCCAGGATCAGGCAGGCGGCGCCCAGCGTGATCGCGCTGTCGGCCAGGTTGAAGGCCGGGAAGTACCAGCCGGCATAGTGCAGCTGGATGAAATCGACCACGTGGCCGTGCAGCAGCCGGTCGATCACGTTGCCGAGTGCGCCGCCCAGGATCATGCACAGCGCGAAGCAGAACAGCTTCTGCGCCGGGTGCTTCTTCAGCATCCACACGATCAGGCCCGCCGCCGCGACCCCGAGCCCGACGAAGAACCAGCGCTGCCAGCCCGACGCGCCCGCCAGGAAGCTGAAGGCGGCGCCGCTGTTGTGCACCCGCACCAGGTTGAACCAGCCGGTGAGCGCGACGCTGTCGTGCAGATCGAAGCTGCGGACCACCAGTACCTTGGCGATCTGGTCGAGCAGCACCACCGCCGCCGCGATGCCGAGCCACAGCCACAGCCCCGCGCCGCCGGCACCGCCGGCCGCCTTGCGCGCCGCCATGCTCAGGCGACGAGCCGGGCCTCGCCCGCGCCGTACAGGTTGCTCGTGCAGCGGCCGCAGATCGTCGGGTGCGCGGCGTCGCGGCCGACGTCGTCGCGCCAGTGCCAGCAGCGCTCGCACTTGGCGGCGGCCGACGGCGCGACCGCCACCGCCAGTGCGTCGCCGGCCACGAGCGTGGCCTTGGAGGTGATGAACACGAACTTCAGGTCCTCGCCCAGCGAGGCCAGCAGCGCGTGCGTCTCGGGCGGCGCGGTCAGCATCACTTCGGCCTGCAGCGACGAGCCCACGCCGCCGGCGGCGCGCACCGCCTCGATCGCCTTGTTGACCGCGTCGCGCAGCTCGCGCAGCGACTGCCACTTGCTCAGCAGCGCGGCGTCGGGGGTCGCGCCGATGCCGGCGAAATCCCAGTAGGTCTGCTTGAAGAGGCTGCCCTGGCCGGGCGCGAACAGGCCCCAGGCCTCTTCGGCGGTGAAGCTCAGGAACGGCGCCATCCAGCGCAGCATCGCGTGCGTGATCTGCCACAGCGCGGTCTGCGCGCTGCGCCGCGCCAGGCTCTTGGGCGCGGTGGTGTAGAGCCGGTCCTTCAGCACGTCGAGGTAGAACGCGCCCAGGTCTTCGGAGCAGAACACCTGCAGCTTGGCCACCACCGGGTGGAACTCGTAGACCTCGTAGTGCTTCAGCACCTCGGCCTGGAACTGTTCGGCGCGCGACAGTGCCCAGCGGTCGATCTCGAGCAGTTGCGCAAAGGGCACCGCGTCCTGCTGCACATCGAAGTCGCTGGTGTTGGCGAGCAGGAAGCGCAGCGTGTTGCGGATGCGCCGGTAGGCGTCGACCACCCGCTTGAGGATCTCGTCGTCGCCGGCGATGTCGCCGCTGTAGTCGCTGGCCGCCACCCACAGCCGGATGATCTCGGCGCCGAGCGTGGAGCTGACCTTCTGCGGCTCGATGCCGTTGCCCAGGCTCTTGCTCATCTTGCGGCCTTGCGCATCGACGGTGAAGCCGTGCGTCAGCAGGCCGCGGTAGGGCGCACGGCCGTAGATCGCGCAGGCCAGCAGCAGCGAGCTGTGGAACCAGCCGCGGTGCTGGTCGTGGCCCTCGAGGTACAGGTCGGCCTCGGGGCCGCTGTCGTGGTGGCCGAGGCTGCTGCCGGTATTCGCATGCGTGCCGCGCAGCACGTGCCAGAAGGTCGAGCCGGAGTCGAACCACACTTCGAGGATGTCGCTGCTCTTGGCGTAGTGCGGCGCATCCTCGGCGCCCAGGATCTGCTCGGCCGTCACGCGGCTCCAGGCCTCGATGCCGCCGGCTTCGACGATGTCGGCCGCCTGGTCCAGGATCTGCATCGTGCGCGGGTGCAGTTCGCCCGTGTCCTTGTGCAGGAAGAAGGGCAGCGGCACGCCCCAGCTGCGCTGGCGGCTGATGCACCAGTCGGGCCGGTTGGCGATCATGTCGCGCAGCCGCGCGCGGCCGTTCTCCGGATAGAAGCCGGTGCGGTCGATGGCTTCCAGCGCCAATTGGCGCAGCGTCTTCTCGGCCTTGTCCCGGGTGAACACGCCCACGCCTTCGTCCATGCGCACGAACCACTGCGCCGCGGCGCGGTAGATCACCGGGCTCTTGTGGCGCCAGCAGTGCGGGTAGCTGTGGGTGATGGTCTCGGTGGCCAGCAGCCGGCCGGCGTCGCGCAGCGCATCGATGATCGCCGGCACCGCCTTCCAGATGTTCCGGCCGCCGAACAGCGGGAAGTCGGCCGCGTAGCTGCCGTTGCCCTGCACCGGGTTCAGGATGTCGTCGGTCTTCAAACCGTGCGCGACGCAGGAGTTGAAGTCGTCCAGGCCGTAGGCCGGCGACGAGTGCACGATGCCGGTGCCGTCCTCGGCGGTGGCGAAGTCGGCCAGGTACACCGGGCTCAGCCGGTCGTAGCCGGCGTGCACCTGCGCCAGCGGATGACGGAACTGCAGACCGCCGAGCTTTTCGCCGGGCGCGATGGCGAGCACCGTGCCTTCGAGCCCGTAGCGCTGCAGGCACTTGTCCACCAGCGACGCGGCCAGCAGCAGCAGGCCGCGCGGCGTGTCCACCAGCGCGAAGTCCAGGGCAGGGTTCAGGTTGAGCGCCTGGTTGGCGGGGATGGTCCAGGCGGTGGTGGTCCAGATCACCGCGAAGGCGTCCTTGGCGAGCGCATCCAGGCCGAAGGCCGCGGCCAGCTTGTCCGGCTCGGCGCACCGGAAGGCGACGTCGATCGCCTGGCTCTTCTTGTTGTCGTACTCGATCTCGAACTCGGCCAGCGAAGAGCCGCAGTCGAAGCACCAGTACACGGGCTTCAAGCCGCGGTAGACGAAGCCGCGCTCGATCACGCGCTTGAAGGCGCGGATCTCGCCGGCCTCGTTGGCCGGGTCCATCGTGCGGTACGGGCGCTGCCAGTCGCCGAGGACGCCCAGGCGCTGGAAGTCGGCCATCTGCAGCGCGATCTGCTCGGTGGCATAGGCGCGGCTCCTGGCCTGCATCTGGTCGCGGTCCAGGCCGCGGCCGAACTGCTTTTCGATCGCGTTCTCGATCGGCAGCCCGTGGCAGTCCCAGCCGGGCACGTACTGCGCGTCGAAGCCGGCCAGCTGCCGCGCCTTGACGATCATGTCCTTGAGCACCTTGTTGACGGCGTGGCCCATGTGGATCTGGCCGTTCGCATACGGCGGGCCGTCGTGCAGGATGAACTTGGGCGCGTTGCAGCGCACGTCGCGCAGCTGCTGGTACAGGCCTTCGTCGTTCCACTGCCGGACCCATCCCGGTTCGCGCTTGGCCAGGTCGCCGCGCATCGGGAAGGGCGTGTCGGGCAGGTTCAGCGTGGCACGGTAGTCGGGCTTGCTCATCGGCGGATCCGGGGTCGGGTGCACAGCCGGGCGACCGAGGCGCCGGGCGCGCAGGGGCAGCGGGGGTACGAGGCGCCGGCGCCGGGGCCGCACGCAACGCGCTCGGCGCGCGTCAAATTCGGTCGCGGCTGGCGAGCCTGCGGCAACCCAGGCGGCGGCGCACGGCAGGGATCATCGGCGAGCGCATCCGGGGCATTCTAGCGGCCGCTGCCGGCCGGCCCGGTTGCCCCGCCCGGGCTGTCGGCACCGAACCAGGCCGACGCATCGGCCACGTCCTGCGCGATGCCGGCGCGCAGCGCGTCGAGCGACGCGTAGGCGCGCTCGTCGTGCAGCTTGTGCAGCAGCTCGACCTTGACGCAGCGGCCGTAGGCGCCGTCGCGGCCCAGTGCCGCCGGCCAGTGCAGGCAGTACACCTCGAGCCGCTGCTCGCCGCCGTGCTCGATGGTGGGGCGCACGCCCAGGCTGGCCACGCCGGGCAGCGGTGCGGCGTCCAGGCCGTGCACGCGCACCACGAAGATGCCCTGCGCGGCAGGGCGGCGGTGCCCGAAGCGCAGGTTCAGTGTCGGCGTGCCGATCTCGCGGCCGAGCTTGCGGCCGTGCAGCACGTGGCCGCTGATGCTGTAGGGCCGGCCCAGCAGCGTCGCCGCGCGCGCCATGTCGCCCGCGGCGAGCGCGTCGCGCACGGCCGAGCTCGACACGCGCAGGCCGTGCACCTCGTAGCTCATCATGCGCGCCACGTCGAAGCCGGCGGCCGCGCCGGCGGTGTCGAGCAGCGCGTAGTCGCCCGCGCGCCTGGCGCCGAAGCGGAAATCGTCGCCGACCAGCACGCAGCGCGCGCCCAGGCCGCGCACCAGCACGTCGTCGATGAAGGCCTGCGGCGGCAGCGCCGCCAGCGCCGCGTTGAAACGCATCACCACCGCCTGGTCGATGCCGCAGCGCTCCAGCTCCGACAGCTTGTCGCGCAGCGTGCACACGCGCCGCGGCACGGCCTCGGGCGTGCCGGCGCGCGCGGCGAAGAAGTCGCGCGGGTGCGGCTCGAAGGTCAGCACGCAGCTGGGCACGCCGCGGTGGCGCGCCTCGTTGGTCAGCAGCGCGAGCATCGCCTGGTGGCCGCGGTGCACGCCGTCGAAGTTGCCGATGGTCAGCGCGCAGGCATCGGCGATGCCGGGGTGGTGCAGGCCGCGGAAGACGCGCATCGGCGGATTATCGTCAGCGGCCGTCGGCCGACGCGGCGGCCGGTGTGCGGCCCAGCACCTGCGTCGGCTCGATCCAGCGCCACTGCCCCGGCGCCAGATCCGACGGCAGCGCGAGCGCGCCGAAGCCGCTGCGGTGCAGCGCCTCGACCCGGTTGCCCGCCGCGGCCAGCATGCGCTTGACCTGGTGGTAGCGGCCGGCCGTAAGCGTCAGCCGCAGCGTGTGGCTGCCGGTGGCTTCCGCAGCGGCGGCGCGCACCGGCACCGGGTCGTCGGCGAGCACCACGCCTGCGAGCAGCCGGCCGCGCTGGCGCTCGTCGAAGGGATGGCGCAACGTGACCTCGTAGACCTTGGGCACATGCTGCTTCGGGCTGGTCAGGCGGTGCAGCAGCGCGCCGTCGTCGGTGAGCAGCAGCAGCCCGGTGGTGTCGGCGTCGAGCCGGCCCACTGGCTGCACGCCGCGGCGGCGCAGCGGCGCGGGCAGCAGGCCGAGCACGCTGGGGTAGCGGCCGGGGCGCTGCGAGCATTCGGTGCCGGCCGGCTTGTGCAGCATCAGCAGCGCGCGTTCGTGCACCGGCCAGTCGCGGCCCTGCACGCGCAGCACCAGGCCGGCCGGATCGAACTCTTCGTCGGGGTCTTCGAGCACCTGCCCGGCGTGCGCCACTGCGCCCGCAGCGATCAGCGCCGCGCACTCGCGGCGCGTGCCGAAGCCCTGGCTGAACAGCAGTTGCGCCAGGCGCATCGGTTGCGGCGGCGGCATCGGCTGCGGCTGCTGCGGCTGCTGCGGCGGCAGCTGCGGCGGCAGCTCCATCAAGTCGGCTGCAGCCGCTGCCACGCGCGTTCGGCGCGCAGCGCACGGGCCGCGCGCGCCACCGCGAACAGCGGCTGGTCGCGCGCCCAGCGCGCGGCGCCCGGGTCGTCGGCGCCGGCCGCGGCAAAGAGGGTGCCGGCTTCGGCATACAGCGCGTGCGCCAGCTGCAGCGCGCCTTCGAGCGCCACCTGCATCGCCGCGGCGTCGGGCGGCGCCGCGCCGAGTTCGGCCAGCAGCAGCATCAGCGCCGCCAGCCGCTCGGCGATGGCCGCGGGCCAGCGGCGCGCACGCGCCTCGCGCAGCAGGTAGGCGAGCACCGCCAGCGTCACGTGCAGGTCCTCGATCGTGCGGAAGGGCTTGACCACCTGGTCCCAGCCGTCGCCCGGCAGCAGCGCATCGGCGGCCACCGCCACGCCGTCGAAGCGCAGCCGCGCGTGCGGCACCTCGGGCACGAAGCCGATGCCGGCCATCGGCTCGACCGAAAGCCCGGGCGCGGGCACCGGCACGCGCGCCACCTTCAACCGCGGGCGCGCGCCTCGTTTACCTTCCACGCCTTCCGCGCCTTCCGCGCCTTCGGCCGCGTCCGTCAGGCGGGCGGCCACCAGCAGCAGGCTGCCCGCCGGCCCGAGCGTGGTCCAGCGCTTGGCGCCGCTCAAACGCCAGCCGCCGCCTTCGGCCGGCTCCAGCGGCTCCAGCCGGGTGGCGATGTCGCGCGGCCGGTTGCCGGCTTCTTCGGTGACGCACAGCGCCGCGATGCTGCCGGCCGGCAGATCGGGACACAGCCGGCGCAGCGCGGCCTGGTAGCCGGCGGCGAAGGCCCAGCCGACGCGGTCGGCGTCGAAGCCGCCGGCGATCGCCTGCGCCGCCGGCGTGGCCGCACGCGCGGCGCGATCGCGCCAGCGCGCCCACCACGCGGCCACGTCGGGCTGCGCGGCGGCGGCCGGGTCGGCGCGCAGCACCTGGGCGATCGCGGCGAGCATCGTGGCGGTGCCCGGCTCAGCCGGCGTCGAAGCCGCGCTGCGCCGGCAGCGCCGGCAGCCCCGGCCCGGCCAGCGTGGCCGCGCTGCGCACCGCGTTGCGGATCGCGCGCGCCACCACCTCGGCGGCGAGCACGCCCAGCAGCGTCAGGTCGGCCGGCGCGCCGCTGCGGCCGGTGCCCAGCGCGAACAGGGTGTCGCCGTCGGACATGGTCAGCGGGTCGATCGCGCGCGCCAGGCCGTGGTGCGCAAAGGCGGCCAGCCGGTGCGCGTCGGCCTTGGTCAGTTGCGCGTCGGTGGCGACCACGCCGATCGTGGTGGCGCTGCCGGCCGGCGCCGCGCCGACCAGCCGCTCGGGCCCGCAGCCGGCCAGCAGCGCCGCGGTGGTGCCCAGCAGCCGCGTGCCGTCTTCACTGCGCGCACCGGCGAGCACGCGGCCGTGCTCGTCGAGCACGTCGCCGACGGCGTTGACGGCGACGAGCGCGCCCACGGTGGCCGCGCCCACGCGCAGCGACGCGCCGCCGATGCCGCCGCGCATCGCCCGGCCGATGCCGAACAGCTTGCCGACGCTGCAGCCGGCGCCCGCGCCGACGTTGCCCTGCGCCGGCGGCGCCGTGGCGGCGGCGGCGCAGGCACGTGCGCCCGCCTCGGCGTCGGGGCGGATGCGCGCGTCGCCGATCCACAGGTCGAACAGCACCGCGGCCGGCACGATCGGCACCCGCGTCGGGCCCACGTCGATGCCCACGCCCTGTGCCGCCAGCCAGCGCATCACGCCGCCGGCGGCGTCCAGCCCGAAGGCGCTGCCGCCGGTCAGCAGCAGCGCGTGCACCTGCTCGACCAGGTTGCCGGGGGCGAGCAGGTCGGTCTCGCGCGTGCCCGGTGCACCGCCGCGCACGGCCACGCCGGCCGTCGCGCCGCCGTCGCACAGCACCACGCTGCAGCCGGTGGGCCGGCGCGCGTCGGTGTCGTGGCCGACGCGCAGGCCGGCGACGTCGGTGATCGCGCCCGGGTACAGCGCCGCGCCGGCGGCGGGCATCAGGCGGACACGCCGGCCTCGTCGGTCATCCGCGCCGAGACTTCTCCGAGGTGGTGCAGCGTGTCGCCGAAGCTCATCTCGAGCATGGTCAGCCGCTTGAAGTAATGGCTGCCGACGTACTCGTCGGTGACACCGATGCCGCCGTGCATCTGGATGCACTGCTGCGCGGCGAAGCGCGCCGAGTTGCCGAGCTGCACCTTGGCCTGCGACAGCGCGCGCCGGCGCTCGGCCGCGGGCGCGCCCAGCTTCAGGTTGGCGTAGTAGCTCATCGAGCGGCCCAGCTCGAGCTGCATCTTGACGTCGGCCACGCGGTGGCGCAGCGCCTGGAAGCTGGCCAGAGGCACGCCGAACTGCTTGCGCTGGTGCAGGTAGTCCACGGTCAGCGCCAGCAGCTTGTCCATCAGCCCCACCGCCTCGGCGCAGCCGGCGGCGATGGCCACGTCGGCCGCCTGCTCGAGCCGGTCGATGCCGTCGGCCTGCAGCAGCGTGGCCGGCGCGTCGGCCAGCACCAGGTCGGCCGCGCGCGCGCCGTCCTGCGTCGGGTAGCCGCGCAGCGTGACGCCGGCGGCGCCGCGCTCGACCAGGAACAGGCCGATGCCGCTGCGGGCATCGTCGGCGCCGGCCACGCGCGCCGGCACCACGAAGGCGTCGGCCTCGTCGCCGGCGGGCACCACGATCTTGGTGCCGCGCAGCTTCCACGCGCCGCCGGACTCGACGGCGCGGGTGGCGACCCGGTCGAGCGCGTAGCGCGAGCGCCGCTCCTGGTGCGCGAGCACGACCAGCGCCTCGCCGCCGGCGATCTTCGGCAGCCAGGCGGCCTGCACCGCGTCGGGCGCGGCCGCGAGCAGCGTCGGCGCCACCAGCGCGGCCTGCGCGTAGGGTGCGTTGACCAGGCCGCGGCCCAACTCCTCCATCACCACCATCGCCTCGACCGGGCCGAAACCCATGCCGCCGTGCGCCTCGGGCACCACCAGGCCGGCCAGGCCGAGGTCGGCGAGTTCGCCCAGCACCGGCCGCGTGAAGCCGCCCGCCTTGGCGAGCGCGTGCCGGCGTTCGAAGCCGAAGCCCTTTTCCACCCAGCGCTGCACCGCGTCGCGCAACTGGTCCTGCTCGTCCGTGAAATCGAAGTCCATGTCGTGTCCCCTTTCGCGCGGGCGCTCAGCCCATCACGGTCTGCGCGACGATGTTGCGCTGGACCTCGTTGGCGCCGCCGTAGATCGTGGTCTTGCGCTGGTTGAAGTAGTAGCCGGCCAGCGGCAGCAGCAGCGAATCGACGGCCAGGTCGCCCTGCCAGCCGGCTTCCATCGCCTCGTGCACGCAGGGCAGGGTGCAGGGGCCGGCGGCGAGCATCATCAGCTCGCTGTAGCGCTGCTGGATCTCGCTGCCGCGGATCTTGAGCAGGCCGGCCACGTCCAGGCTCTGCTTGCCGCTCTTCTCGGCCGCCAGCACGCGCAGCACCATCATCTCGAGCGCGACGATGTCGACCTCGAGCAGCGCGATCTGGTCGCGAAAGCGTGCGTCGTCCCACAGCCCCTCTTGCCTGGCGATGCGCTTGACGCGCTCGAGCTCGCACTTGGAGCGGTTGACGCCGGCGATGTTGGTGCGCTCGTGCGCGAGCAGGTGCTTGGCGTAGGTCCAGCCCTTGTTCTCTTCGCCGATCAGGTTGTCGGCCGGCACCCGCACGTTGTCGAAGAAGACTTCGTTGACCTCGTGCTCGCCGTCCATCGTGATGATCGGCCGCACCGTGATGCCGGGGCTCTTCATGTCGACCAGCAGGAAGCTGATGCCCAGCTGCGGCTTGCCTTCGCTGCTGGTGCGCACCAGGCAGAAGATCCAGTCGCCGTACTGGCCCAGCGTGGTCCAGGTCTTCTGGCCGTTGACGAGGTAGTGGTCGCCCTGGCGCTCGGCGCGGCACTTCAGCGACGCCAGGTCGGAGCCCGAGCCCGGTTCGCTGTAGCCCTGGCTCCACCACACGTCGCCGCTGGCGATGCCGGGCAGGAAGCGCTGCTGCTGCTCGGCGTTGCCGAAGGCCATGATCACCGGCGCCACCATCACCGGCCCGAAGGGCAGGATCCGCGGCGCGCCGGCGCGCGCGCAGGCCTCTTCGAACAGGTGCTTCTGCACCGCGTTCCAGCCGGGCCCGCCGAAGCGCTCGGGCCAGCTGTAGGCCAGCCAGCCCTTCTTGCCGAGGATCTTCTGCCAGGCCTGCATGTCGTCGCGCGACAGGCGCAGCGAGTTGCGCGCCTTGTCGCTCAATGCCTTGGGCAGGTTGGCGCCGACCCAGGCGCGCACCATGTCGCGAAAGGCCAGCTCCTCGGGGGTGTAGTTCAGGTCCATCGCACGCTTCTCCCGGGCACCGACCGGCGCCGTCCATGCAGGCGCGGTTCTAGCACGTTCGCCCGCGCTTGGGCTGTCGTGAAGGCGACCTGCCGGGCGCGCGCGGGCTCGGGCGGCGCCGCCCGGCCCGGCGCGGCAGCCGGGCGACGGCGCCGCCGCGTCATGGCCCCGCTTCGGGCCAGTAGTAGTCGTCGGGATAGGGGCGCGCGCCGAAGATCGCGGTGCCGATGCGCACTTCGGTCGCGCCTTCGGCGATCGCGAGCTCGAAGTCGCCGCTCATGCCCATCGACAGGCGGCGCAGCTCGTGGCCGCGTGCGAGCGCGTCGTCGCGCAGCTCGCGCAGCAGCCGGAAGCAGGCGCGGATCTGCGCGGCGTCGCGCGCGTGGATCGCCAGCGTCATCAGGCCGCGCACGCGCAGCGTGTCGAAGCCGGCCAGGCGGTCGAGGAAGGCGGGCAGCTGCTCGGGCGGCAGGCCGTACTTGCTGGGTTCGGTGGAGGTCTTGACCTGCACCAGCACGTCGAGGGTGCGGCCTTCGAGCCGCAGCCGCCGGTCGAGCGCCTGGGCGAGTTCGAGCCGGTCGAGCGACTGCATCTCGGCGGCCAGGCGGGCGACGTCGCGCGCCTTGTTGGTCTGCAGGTGGCCGATCATCACCCAGTCGATGCCGCAATCGGCCAGCGGCGCGGCCTTGGCGCGGATCTCCTGCACCTTGTTCTCGCCGAAGCGGCGCATGCCCAGTGCCGCCGCCGCGCGGATCACGTCGGGGCCGAAGGTCTTGCTGACCGGCAGGATCGCGACCTCGGCCGGGTCGCGCCCGGCCGCGCGGCAGGCCTGCGCGACGCGGCGCTGCACCTCGGCCCAGTTGGCGGCCAGCCGCGCCGGGTCCGTGGGGGAGGGCTGTGCAGTGGAGGGATTCATCGCAGTTGCTCTACCTTGCTGCACGCGACCCGTGATCCGTGAAACGCCGGGCTCGACGCGGTTGCTGTCGGCGCCATGTGGCCCTTTGGAAAGCCCGCGGTTCCTCGTCACGTTCTTTGACCGTTGAGGCAAAGCCGACAAGGGGGTGGCCGGCTCCGTTCAGCCAAATTCTTATTCACTCCGCCGGCCACCCCCTTGCCGGCTTTGCCGGCACCGCCAGCGCGTTTCTTCAGGGACCACCCACTGCGTCGAGCGGTGCGCGAACAGCGGTGTCGGCATCGCACCGCCCGGGCCGACGGCGGGGTGGCCGACGGAGTGAATAAGAATTTGGCTGAACGTAGTCGGCCACCCCGTCGGCGGCCCCGTGCAGCACGTTTTCGCTTGGGAGCGACCGCACGCGGTGAAACGATGAACGACCGCAACGGGCCGCCAGTCGGCAGCGAAGGACTGGGTTTCAACACGGGGATTGCCGCACCGGCCGCAGCGGCATCAGTCGCGGAAGTTGTCGAAGCCCAGCGGCAGCTCGGTGATCTCGCGCTTGAGCAGCGCGATCGCCGCCTGCAGGTCGTCGCGCTTGGCACCGCTGATGCGCACCGCGTCGCCCTGGATCGCGGCCTGAACCTTCAGCTTGCTGCCCTTGAGCAGCTGCTGGATGCGCTTGCCGGTGGCCGCATCGACGCCCACCTTCACCGGCACCGGCTGGCGCAGCTTGTCGCCGCCGGCCTTCTCGACCTTCGCGCCCAGATCCAGGAAGCGCACGTCGACGCCGCGCTTCGCGAGCTTGCCCAGCACGATGTCGCGCACCTGGCCGAGCTGGAAATCGCTGTCGGCGTGCAGCAGCAGGCTGCGCTCCTTGCCCTTGTCGAGCAGCTCCACGCGCGCGTCGGAGCCCTTGAAGTCGAAGCGGGTGGCGATCTCCTTGTTGCTCTGGTCGACGGCGTTGCGCAATTCGACCGCATCGGGTTGGAGCACGGTGTCGAAGCTGGGCATGGCAGGCAGGACGCGGTGGGTTCGATCAGCGAAAATTGTCCCATGCCCGCCCCCACCACTGCCGAGTTGAGCGTCGAGCGCCGCGCGAGCCTGCGCACGCTCAACAGCTTCGGGCTGCCGGCGGTGGCGGCCACGCTGGTGCGCGTGCGCAGCGAAGCCGAGCTGCGCCGGGTGATCGACCACCCGGAATTCGGCCGCGCGCCCAAGTTGATCCTTGGCGGCGGCAGCAACCTGGTGCTCACGCGCGACGTGGCCGCGGTGGTGCTGAAGGTCGAGATCATGGGCCGGCAACTGCTGCGCGAGGCCGGCGACGCCTGGATCATCGAGGCCGGCGCCGGCGAAAACTGGCACGCGCTGGTCGAGTGGACGCTGGCGATGGGTTGGCCGGGGCTCGAGAACCTGGCGCTGATCCCGGGCACCGTGGGCGCCGCGCCGGTGCAGAACATCGGCGCCTACGGCGTCGAACTGGCCGAGCGCTTCGACTCGCTCGACGGCATCGACCTGGTCACCGGCCGCACGGTCACGCTCGACGCGCGCGCCTGCGCCTTCGGCTACCGCGACAGCGTGTTCAAGCAGCTGCTGGCCGGCAAGACGCTGATCACGCGGGTGCGCCTGCGCCTGCCGCGGCCGTGGCGCCCGGTGCTGGGCTACCTCGAGCTGCAGCGGCGCATGCACGAGACCGACAACCACGCGCCCGATGCGCGCACCGTGTTCGACTGGGTCTGCGCGATCCGCCGCGCCAAGCTGCCCGACCCGGCGCTGATCGGCAATGCCGGCAGCTTCTTCAAGAACCCGGTGGTCAGCGCCGAGCAGTGCCGCGACATCATCGGCCGCGACCCGTCGGTGGTGCACTACCCGCTGCCCGACGGCAGCGCCAAGCTCGCGGCCGGCTGGCTGATCGACGCCTGCGGCTGGAAGGGCAAGTCGGTCGGCCGCGCCGGCGTGTACGAGCGCCAGGCGCTGGTGCTGGTCAACCGCGGCGGCGCGATCGGCGCCGAGGTGCTGACGCTCGCGCGCGCGATCCAGGAAAGCGTCTACGGCCGCTTCGGCATCCGGCTCGAACCCGAGCCGGTGATCATCTGAAGCCGACCGACCGACAGTCTGACCGACGATCCGACCGTCCGCCCGAGCGGCCGGCCGGCAGACCACCCCGCGGATTCAGGCCGTCGCCGCGTCGAGCAGCCCGGCGCCTTCGCAGGCGCGGCGGCTGTCGCCGAACTGGTCCTCGAATCGCTGGATCATCCGCGCCACTTCGTGGGCCGGCAGGTGGGGAGCGCCTTCGTGCAGCGCCTGCGCGGTCTGCGCCAGGCGGACCAGGCCGAAGTTCAGCGCTGCGCCGCGCACCGCGTGCGCACTGACGCGCAGGTCCAGCGCCTGGCCTTCGCGCAGCGCGTCGCGCAACTGCTGCACGATCGCCGGGCCGTCGTCGAAGAAGGCCTGCAGCATCTGCTGCAGCCGCGCGCGCGGCATTGCGCGCAGCACCGCCTCGATCGCCGCGGCGTCGATCAGCGGTGCCGGTTCCGGTGCCGCTGCCGCGGCTGCGCCCGGCGGCGCGGCCGGCGCCTGCGCACCGTCGGCCCCGGCGGCGCTGCCGGCTCCGCCGGCACCCGGGCCGAACAGCCGGCGCAGCGTGGCCGCCAGCTTGTCGGGGCTGACCGGCTTGGCCAGGAAATCGTTCATCCCGGCCATCAGGCAGCGCTCGCGCGTCTGCGCGAAGGCGTCGGCGGTGAGCGCGATGATCGGCACGGTGGCCGCCACGCTGTCGGGCAGCGCGCGGATCGCGAGCGTCGCGCCGACGCCGTCGAGCAGCGGCATGTGCAGATCCATCAGCACGAGGTCGAAGCGCTGCCCCTGCAGCGCCTGCACCGCTTCGACGCCGTTGGCGGCGAAGACCGCCTCGTGCCGCATGCCTTCGAGCAGCGCCGCCATGTACTGGCGGTTGACCGGGTGGTCCTCGGCGACGAGCACGCGCAGCGCCGGCTCCGCCGGCACGGCTGCGCAGGCCGGCTCGCCCGGCGCGGCGGCCGGCTCGGCAGGCGTTGCGGCCGACAGCGCATCCAGCGGCAGCCGCAGCACGAAGCGGCTGCCTTCGCCCACGGCGCTGTGCACGGTGATGTCGCCGCCCATCAGCCGCGCCAGGCTGCGCGAGATCTCGAGCCCCAGCCCGGTGCCGCCGTGGCGCCGCGCGCGCGATTCGTCGCCCTGCACGAAGCGCTGGAACAGCCGGTCGAGCGTGGCGGCATCCATGCCGATGCCGGTGTCGGTGACCACGAACTCGAGCTCGCCGGCGCCGTCGGTGCCGCGCGTGCGGTGCAGCTCGAGCACCACCTTGCCGCGGTCGGAGAACTTGACCGCGTTGCTCAGCAGGTTGAACAGGATCTGCTTCAGCCGGGTGCGGTCGGCGCGCGCGCGCTCGGGCACGCCCGGGTCGGCGCCGACGTGCAGCGCCAGCGACTTCAGCTGCGCCTGCGGGCGCATCAGCGCCTCGACCTCGCGCAGCACTTCGCGCAGGTCCACCGGCTCCTCGACCAGCGTCAGCCGGCCCGATTCGAGCAGCGACATGTCGAGCACGTCGTTCAGCACCGTCAGCAGGTGGTCGGCGCTTTCGGTGGCGGTGCGCAGGTAGCCGATCTGGCGCGCGTTCAGCCCGGTCTCGCGCAGCAGCGACAGCATGCCGAGCAGGCCGTGGAAGGGCGTGCGGATCTCGTGGCTCATGTTGGCCAGGAACACGCTCTTGGCTTCGCTCGCGGCTTCGGCCTGGCGCCGGGCGTCGCGCAGGTGGTCGGTGAGCTCGACCAGCGCGCGCCGGCGCTGGTCGAGCAGCCGCAGCTGGCGCATCGCCAGCACGCCGAACACCAGCACCAGGGCCGACAGGAACAGCGTCAGCAGCATGCCGATGCGGTTGTGCTGGTGCACTGCGGCGTTGCGCTCGGCCATCTGGTTGCTGACGTGGTGCGCGGCGCTGATCGACAAGGTGTGGATCGGCTGGCCGAGCGCGAGCAGGTCCGGCTCGAGCGCGCGCAACCGGGCGGCGTCGGGCACCTGCGCCTGCGCCTGCGGCCCGAGCAGGCGGTCGGCACGCGCGATGAAGGCGAGCATCGCGCCGAGCGTGTCCTCGTACTCGTGGTTGCCCACCATCAGCCGCGCCGCGCGCTCGTTGCGCAGCAGGTCGACCCGGCTGACCCAGATGTCGTAGCGCAGCTGCAGCGCCTCGCGGTCCAGGTCTTCGCCCTGGGCCAGCGAACGCACCCACTGCTCGCGCAGCCGCAGGTACTCGATCTCGATCTGGTACAGGCTCAGCGCGACGTAGTCGTCCTGCTCGACCAGGGCCTCGCGCAGCATCGCCGTCTGGCGCACCTGCACCAGCGCGACGCCGGCCAGCGCCAGCGCCAGCAGCAGCGCGACCACGCCGACCAGCGTGAAGCGGCCCGTCCTGGGGCCGGCCGCGGCGCCCTCGACGCGGCCGCTGTCGGGTACCGCGGCGGCGGGCGCGCCGGACGCCGGCGCGGCCCCGCTCAGATCACTTCCAGGCTCTGCAGCTGCCATGCGGCGCGGCTGTAGTACACGGCGTTGCGCAGCGCGGGGTCGCTGTCGAAGGGGTAGATGAGGAACAGCGGCCCCTTGTCGCGCACCGACATCGGCTTGTCGTCGAGCAGCCGCGCCACCAGCACCTGGTGCAGCCGCGCGTCGTCGAAGGGCAGCTCGACCTGGTAGTCGTTGAGTGCGGTCGCACGCAGCGTCGTGCCTTCGCAGCCGGCGGCGGCGAGCACGTCGCGCAGCAGCGGCCCGCTGAACTTGCGCGGTTGCGGGTACCACGGCGTCCAGGTGACGAAGCTGTGCTGCGGCAGCTTGCTGAGCATCGCCATGTCGAACACGGCGTTCGCGCCGGCGTTGGGCGACCGCACCCGGCCGGTGATCGTCAGCACCACGGCACCGGCGGGAGGATCCAGCGCCCACGCATGGGGGGGCAGCGGCAGCGCCATGAGCAGCAACGCGCAGAAGCGGCGGCGGGTCGGCATGTTTCGGAAGCAGACAGGTTCCAGCCCCAATGCCGTGTCGCCACGCGGCGACACGGCATGGCGATTCTAGGATGGGGCCGTGGCGCGCCCGCGACACCGGGCGCGGGGCCCGGCGGGGGCTGCCGCGTGGCCGGGCCGAAGGGCGCTTCCCGGCCCTCGGTTTACAGTGCGCAACGGCTCGGGATCGGCCGGGCGGCGAGCACCCGGCAGCCGCTGCGAGGAGGCCATGCGATGAAACTGATGCGAATCGGCCCGAAGGGCGCCGAAAGGCCGGCGCTGCTCGACGCGGCCGGCGGGCTGCGCGACCTGTCGGGCGTGCTCGCCGACATCGGCCCCGCAGCGCTGAGCCCGGCCGGGCTGGAGCGGCTGGCGCGCGTGCGTGCCGACGATCTGCCCTTGCTGCCCGCGGCGCGAATCGGCGTGCCCTGGTCGGGCATGGGCAAGTTCGTGGCGATCGGGCTGAACTACGCCGACCACGCGGCCGAGGCCAAGCTGCCGATCCCGAAGGAGCCGATCGTGTTCCTGAAGGCGACCAGTTGTGTCGTCGGCGCCAATGATCCGGTGGTGCTGCCGCAAGGCTCGGTCAAGACCGACTGGGAAGTCGAGCTCGGCGTGGTCATCGGCAGCCGCGCGCGCTGCGTGGCCGAGGCCGACGCGCTCGCGCACGTGGCCGGCTACTGCGTGGTCAACGACGTGTCGGAGCGCGAGTACCAGCTCGAGCGCGGCGGCCAGTGGGACAAGGGCTAGGGTTGCGACACCTTCGGCCCCGTCGGCCCATGGCTGGTCACCGCCGACGAGGTGCCCGACCCGCAGGCGCTGGCGTTGCGTCTCGAGGTCAACGGCGCGCGCCGCCAGGCCGGCAGCACCCGGTCGATGATCTTCGGCGTGGCCGAGCTGGTGTCGTACCTGAGCCGCTTCATGACACTCGAGCCCGGCGACTGCATCACCACCGGCACGCCGCCCGGCGTGGGCATGGGCATGAAGCCGCCGCAGTTCCTGAAGCCGGGCGACGTGATGACGCTGGGCATCGAAGGCCTGGGCGAGCAGCGGCAGCAAGTGCATGCCTGGGACCCGGCGCTGATCGACGGCTGATCCAGGCGCAGGCGCGCGCCGCCGATCGGCCGCGCCCCGCCGGCAGCGGCCCATGCGCCGGCGCGGGTTTGTCCTGACCCAGCCGCCGGCGCGCGCAGGCCGCGCATCGGCTATACCGGCCGACCTGTCCACTGCGCGCTGCCTGCCGCCTGCCATGACCGAATCGACCCGCCCCCATCACCGCATCTGGCCCCGGCGGCTGCCGCGCGAGCTGGCCGTGCCGCAGACTTCGCTGTGGTTCAACCTGGCGACGGCCGCCGCCCGCTACCCCGACAAGGCCGCGTACCGCTTCTTCGGCCGCGCGCTGAGCTTTCGCGAACTGCACGCCCAGGCCGAGGCGCTGGCCGGCTGGCTGCAGGCCGCCGGCGTGCGTGCCGGCGACCGGGTCGCGATCTACCTGCAGAACTGCCCGCAGTTCGTGGTGGCGCTGTACGCGATCTTCCGCGCGAATGCGGTGGCGGTGCCGGTGAACCCGATGAACCGCGCCGACGAGCTCGGCCACTACATTACCGACCCGCAGACCAAGGTCGTGATCTGCGCGGCCGACCTGGCCGGCTTCGTCGACGAGGCCAACCGCGCGCTGCCTGAGGCGCAGCGGCTCGCGGCGGTGCTGGTCACGCGCTACACCGATGCGATGCCCGAGGGCCCGCTCGACCCGGCCGAAGCGCCGAGCCCGGCGATCGAGCAATGGCTGCGCGCCGAGCACCCGCTGCCCGCGGGCGGCGTGCGCTGGGCCGACGCGCTCGCGCCCGGCCATGCGCCGGGGCCGCACACCGCCGGGCCCGGCGACCTGGCGCTGCTGCCCTATACCTCGGGCACCACCGGGCTGCCCAAGGGCTGCATGCACACCCACGCGACGCTGATGCACAACGCGGTGTCGGGGCAGTGGAGCCACAGCGGCCCCGAATCCGTGGGCCTGGGCGTGGTGCCGATGTTCCACATCACCGGGATGATGCTGTGCGCGCTCGGCCCGGTGTTCACCGGCTCGACGCTGGTGCTGATGCCGCGCTGGGACCGCGAGCTCGCCGGCCGGCTGTTCGCGCGCCATGCGATCACGCACTGGACCTGCATCCCGACGATGGTGATCGACCTGTTCGCCAGCCCCAACTACAAGCGCTTCGATCTGTCGAGCCTGCGCTACATCGGCGGCGGCGGCGCGGCGATGCCGCACGCGGTGGCGCAGCGGCTGCAAGACGAGTTCGGCCTGACCTTCGCCGAGGGCTACGGCCTGACCGAGACCGCCGCGCCCAGCCACAGCAACCCGCCCGAGCGCGCGAAGCTGCAGTGCCTGGGCATCCCGTTCTTCGGCACCGACGCGCGCATCGTCGACCCGGCCAGCTTCGAGGAACTGCCGCCGGGGCAGGACGGCGAGATCATCGTCCACGGGCCGCAGGTGTTCACCGGCTACTGGCGCCACGCGCAAGCCACCGAAGCCGCGTTCATCACCTTCGAAGGCAGGCGCTTCTTCCGCACCGGCGACCTCGGGCGCATGGACGACGAGGGCTACTTCTTCATCACCGACCGGCTCAAGCGGATGATCAACGCCAGCGGTTACAAGGTCTGGCCGAGCGAGGTCGAGCTGCTGCTGTTCAAGTGCCCGCTGGTGCAGGAGGCCTGCATCATCGGCGCGAAGGACGAATACCGCGGCGAGACGGTCAAGGCCGTGGTGGTGCTGCGCGCCGAGGCCCGGGGCAGCGCCACGCCCGAAGACATCATCGCCTGGGCGCGCGAGCACATGGCGGCGTACAAGGTGCCAAAGATCGTCGAATTCGCCGATGCGCTGCCCAAGTCGGGCTCGGGCAAGGTGATGTGGCGGCAGCTGCAGGACCGGGAGGCGCAGGGCAGGACCGGCTGAGCGTGCGCGCCGCTTCGGTTGCGCGGGCGCGTCGGTTGGTCTGCGTGCAAGGCCTGGGCCAATTGGGAGCAGGCACCGTGCGCCGTCGTACTCCTCGGTCCATCGCTGTCGGTTCGCGGCCCGTTGCAGTCTTTGCTCGATCCACCAAGAGCAGCCTTCCGCACGTCTTTTCTTGGCATACGGGGCCGCGACGGGGTGGCCGACTGCGTTCAGCCCAATTTCTTCTTGGCTCCGGCATCACATCGCTGCGCGACATGAGCCTTCACCGAAGCGCTGCGCGCTTTCACTGCGTCGGCCACCCCGCCGTCGGCCCCGGGCGGTGGTGTGCCGAGGCCGCTGTTCGCGCGCTGCTCGATGCAGTGGGGGTCTGCTGAAGAAGCGCTCAGGCGGTGCCGGCAAAGCCGGCAAGGGGGTGGCCGGCGGAGTGAATAAGAATTTGGCTGAACGCAGCCGGCCACCCCCTTGTCGGCTTTGCCTCAGCCTACGGTAGTCAGCAGAGGGCGGCGCCGCACGCCGCCGACGTGTCCGTGCCGCGATGGCGACGCCCCTCGGGCACCGGGTGCCGCGCCGCTGCCGGCACGACCCCCGCCGCGCTCAGAACCCCGAGCCCGGCTGCTTCAGGAACTCGACTTCCTCGGGCGTCGACGCGCGGCCGAGCGCTTCGTTGCGGTGCGGGAAGCGGCCGAAGCGCTCGATGATCACCGCGTGCTTGTGCGCCCATTCGAGCAGCCCGGCCAGCGCCGGCTCGTCGTCGCCGAGCTGCGCGAACAGGCGCATCGATTCACGCTGCATCGCCGCGTCCTCGGCGTGCTCGAAGGGCAGGTAGACGAACTGGCGCTGCACGCCCGCCAGGGTGCGGTCGGCACCGCTTGCCACCAGCGCCTGCGCCGCGGCGAGCGCGCGCGCGTCGCCGGCGAACATGCTGGCCGTGCCGCGTGCCGAGTTGCGCGTGAACTGGTCGAGCACGAGGATCTGCGCTAGCGCGCCCAGCGGCTGCGCTGCCCAGTGCGCGAGCCCGCCGCGCAACGCCTCGCCGATCAGCGTGCCGAAGCGCGCGCCGATCGCGGCGTCGAAGGCCTCGTCCTTGCGGAACCATTCGTCGCGCGGCTGCAGGTGATGGGCGTCGCCGGGGCGGCCGAACCAGAAGTCCAGCACCGCCTGGGCGTGCGGGTCGATCGCGGGGGTAATGGTCGCGGCGGGCATCAGCGCTCCAGCAGGTCCTGGGTGTCGGGGTGGCGGCGCATGTACACCTGCACGTACGAGCACACCGGCCGCACGCGCAGGCCTTGCGCGCGCGCATGGGCCAGCGCTGCGCGCACCAGCGCGGCGGCCACGCCGCGGCCTTCGGCGGCGTGCGGCACTTCGGTGTGCACGATGTCCATCACGCCGCCGCGCAGCCGGTACGCGCATTCGGCAGTGCCGCCTTCGACTTCGGCGGCGAAGCGCGCCGCCGCCGGCTCGTGCCGGACTTCGATCTCGTTCATGGGGTTGCCGCGAGTTGCTGCCACAGGAATCCGAACTCCAGCGCGCTCATGTCGGCGCGCTGCGCATTGTCGGCCGCGCCGCCGTGGCCGCCTTCGATGTTCTCGACCAGCAGCGCGTCGTGGCCCTGCTCGCGCAGGCGCGCGGCCATCTTGCGCGCGTGGCCCGGGTGCACGCGGTCGTCGCGGGTGCTGGTGGTGAACAGCACCGGCGGCAGCCTCGTGCCGCGCGGCGGCACGTGGTGGTAGGGGCTGTAGGCCGCGATCGCCCCCCAGTCGCCGGGGTCGTCGGGGTTGCCGTATTCGCTGATCCAGCTCGCGCCGGCCAGCAGCCGGTGGTAGCGCCGCATGTCCAGCAGCGGCACCTGGCAGACCACCGCGCCGAACAGCTCGGGGCGCTGCAGCATCACCGCGCCGACCAGCAGCCCGCCGTTGCTGCCGCCCATGATGCCCAGGCGGTGCGGCTGCGCGATGCGCTGCGCGGCCAGGTCCTCGGCCACGGCGATGAAGTCGTCGAAGGCGCGCTGCCGGCGGCGCCCCTGCGCCGCCTGGTGCCAGGCCGGGCCGTATTCGCCGCCGCCGCGGATGTTGGCCACCGCCAGCACGCCGCCGCGCGCGAGCCACGCATTGCCCCAGACGCCGGAGTAGAACGGCTGCTCCGAAGTCTCGAAGCCGCCGTAGCCGTACAGCAGCGTCGGCGCGTCGCCGCCGGCGCGCGCATCGGCCGGCCGCACCACGAAGTAGGGCACGCGCGTGCCGTCGCGCGAATGCGCGAAGCGCTGCTCGACGCGCAGCCCGGCGGTGTCGAACCAGGCCTGGCGCGCCTTCAGCGGCGCGCGCTCGTCGCTGCCCGCCGTGCCCAGCGCCAGCGTGTCGGGCGTGAGGAAGTCGGTGTAGCCGAACAGGTACTGCGCGGCCAGCGGGTCGGCCGGCACCAGCGGGTCGTGCAGCGCCTGCACGTGCAGCGTGCCCGGGAAGGGCGCGGCCGCCTCGCGCGCGTGCCAGCCGCCGCCGTCGAAGCGCTGCTCGACGAGCCGGCCGGCGACATCGTCGAGCACCTCGAGCAGCAGCACATGCCGGGTGGCCGCGTAGCCGGCGAGCGAGCGCGACGGCGTCGGCGTGAACAGCGCGGTCCACTCGGCGCGACCTTCGAGGTAGGCCTGCGCGTCGGCCGCGAGCAGCGCGCCTTGCGGCCAGCTGCGGCCGCCCTGCATCCAGTCGCTGCGCAGGCTCAGCAGCACCTGGCCGTACCAGAACGCCAGCTCGGCGTCCTCGGGCTTGTCCAGCCGCTCGAGCCGCTCGCCGCGCTGCAGCCACAGCTCGCTGGCGAAGAAGCCGGGCGCGCGGCTGAACACGGTGCGTTCGTAGCCCGGCGTGCGGTCCACCAGCACGCCGGCGAGCACGTCGTCGGGCCGGGCCTCGAACACGACCGGCGCTTCACCCAGCGGCTGGCCGCGCCGCCAGCGCCTGATCTGGCGCGGGTAGCCCGAGTCGGTCAGCGAGCCGGGGCCGAAATCGGTGCCCACATAGACGGTGTCGTCGTCGAGCCATTCGACCTCGGTCTTGGCCTCGGGCAGCGTGAAACCGCCGTCGACGAAGCGGCGGGTCTCGAGGTCGAACTCGCGCACCACCACCGCGTCGGCGCCGCCGCGCGACAGGCGCAGCAGGCAGCGCCGGTATTCAGGCCCGAGGCAGACGGCGCCGCCCCAGGTCCAGCCCTCGCCCTCGGTGCGGCCGAGCGCATCCACGTCGAGCAGCAGCTCCCACGCCGGCTGCGGCCGGCGGAACTCGGCCAGCGTCGTGCGCCGCCACAGCCCGCGCGGGTTGGCGGCGTCCTGCCAGAAGTTGTACAGATGCCCGCCGCGGCGCTGCACCGCCGGGATGCGGTCGGCCGCATCCAGGATCTGGCGCGTGCGCGCGCGCGTGGCTTCGAACGGCGGCCAGGCCTCGATGCGCGCGCGCGATTCGGCATTGCGCGCGCGCACCCACGCCAACGCGCGCTCCGACTCGACTTCCTCGAGCCAGAGCCAGGGGTCGGGTTCGGCGGCGGTGGGTGCGTGGGTCATCGCAACGGGCAGGCAGGTGAAGGCGGGCAGGGGGCGCGGCAGGCGGCTGGCAGGCGGCGCGGCCGGCACGGGTGCCGGATCGTGCCGGGCGCGGTCGCGCCCGGCATGCGCGTCAGTCCACCTTGGCGCCGGAGGCCTTGACGACTTCCTTCCACTTCAGCGTCTCGGCGGCGATGAAGTCGCCGAGCTGCTTGGGCGTGCCGCCCACCGGCGTCGCGCCGAGCTTGGCGAAGCGCTCGATCACCTCGGGCTTCTTCAGGATGTGGTCGACTTCGGCCGACAGCTTGTCGATGATCGGCTGCGGCGTGCCGGCCGGCGCCATCAGCACGAACCAGGATTCGGCCTCGAAGCCGGGCAGCACGCTGGCCACCGTGGGCACGCCCGGCAGCTGCGGCGCCGGCTGCGCCGAGGTGACCGCCAGCGCCCGGACCTTGCCCGCCTGGATCAGCTGCATCGCCGAAGGCAGGTTGTCGATCGACAGGTCGATCTGGCCGGCCATCAGATCCTGCAGCATCGGCCCGCTGCCGCGGTAGGGCACGTGGGTGATGAACACGCCGGCCCTGGCCTTGAACAGCTCGGTCGACAAGTGGCCGGAGGTGCCGTTGCCGGGCGAGCCGTAGGTCAGCTTGCCGGGCTGCTTCTTCAGCAGCGCGATCAGCTCGGGCAGGCTCTTGACCGGCAGCTGCGGGTTGACCATCAGCACGTTGGGCACGCGCACCACGAAGGACACCGGCACCAGGTCCTTCGCGGTGTCGTAGGGCATCTTCGCGTACAGGAACTGGTTGATCGCCTGCGTGCCGGGCGTGCCCATCAGGAAGGTGTAGCCGTCGGGCGCAGCGCGCGCCACCTCGGCGGCACCCAGGTTGCCGCCGGCGCCGGCCTTGTTGTCGACCACGAAGGTCTGCCCCAGGCTGCGCGTGAGCTGGTCGGCGACGATGCGCGCCGACAGGTCGGTGGTGCCGCCGGCCGCGAAGGGCACGACGATGCGCACCGGCTTGGTCGGCCATGCGGGCTGGGCCGCCACGCCGGCGCTGCCCAGCCAGGCGAGGGCAGCGGTGCCGATCAGCACGAGGCGGCGAGTCGTCGGATTCATGAAGGTTGCCTCCTTGCAGCGGGACGAATCGAAGGGTTCTCGGGGAAACGCCGGGCCGCCCCGGGTCTCCTTGGCCCCACGGGGAGCGGGCTGGGTGCAGCCCGGCTCCTCTGGGGGTGTGCTCAGGCGGCGGCCTTGGGCGTGCGCGCGGCCCTGCGCCGGCGTGCCGGCGCCTTGCCCACCACCTCCAGCTTCGGGCGCGCCTTGCGCGGCGCCTTGGCGGCCGGCGCGGGCAGAGGTGCCGGCGCTGCCTCGGCGGGCAGCGCCGGCGCCAGCCGGCGCATCGCATCGAAGGCGCGGGTGATGCCGTCGGCGATGTCGCGCACGTCGGGCACCGCGCGCCGGCAGGCGATCAGGCCGAAGCACAGCTGGCCCATGTAGCTCTGCACCGTGATGTTCAGCGCGACGCCGTGGATCACGATCGACACCGGGCAGTAGTCGAGCATCTGCGCGCCGGCCATGTACAGCGGCACCTGCGCGCCGGGCACGTTGCTGATCGTCACGTTGGCCACGCGGATGCGGTCGGCCAGGCGCGTGCGGCCGTACAGCGACACCAGCCCCGACAGCAACCAGGGCGCGCCGATCGACGGGAAGTCGGTCGGGATCAGCTCGCCGAACACGCCCATCGTGCTCTTCATCGAAGCCGTCGCCGCCTTGATCGCCGCCAGCCGCTCGAGCGGGTCGGCGATCTGCGAGCCCAGTTCGACGAAGGTCATCGTGACCTGGTTGTTCATGCGCGTGTCGCCCTCGTCGCGCAGCGACACCGGCACGCCGGCCACGAGCGAGGCCGCCGGCAGCTCGCGCGAATCCTTCAGGTAGCCGCGCAGCGCCGTCGAGCACAGCCACAGCACGGTGTCGTTGACCGACGCCCCGTGCGCCTTGCCCAGCGCCTTGGCCTCGGCCAGCGGCAGCGACGCGGTCGCGAACACGCGCTGGTTGGTGATCGTCACGTTGAAGGGCGTCGGCGGCGCCAGCGCGAACAGGCTGCGGCCCGAGGGGTCGGCGCGCTCGGCCCACGACTTGCGCACGCTGCCGGCCAGCGCCTTGCCCAGCGGCATCACCAGCCTGCCGACCATGCGCAGCTGGTGCCAGGTGTTCGACAGCGCCGCGCCCAGCAGCTCGGCCACGCCGAGCTGGTAGGCGTGCGGGCGGCGGTGGCGCGGCGCCTTCACCTTGCGCGGCACCGGCGTCACGTCGAGCATCGCGTTGCCCAGCGCCACGCCGGCCTGGCCGTCGATCGCCGCGTGGTGCACCTTGATGTAGTAGCCCATCGTGCCGTCGGCCAGGCCGTCGATCACGTAGATCTCCCACAGCGGGCGGCTGCGGTCGAGCAGGCTGGAATGCAGCCGCGCGGCCAGCGCCTCCAGCTGCTCCTGCGTGCCCGGCCTGGGCAGCACGGTGTGGCGCACGTGGTAGTCGAGGTCGATGTCGTCGGCCTCGATCCAGACCGGGTTGGCCAGGTCGAAGGGCATCAGCGCCAGCTTGCGCGTGAACACCGGCGCCAGGTGCAGGCGCTTGGCCATGTGGGCCTTGACGTCGTCGTGCCAGTTGCCGTCGTAGCCGTCGGGCAGCCGGCAGCGGTGCAGCGAGCCGACGTGCATCGGCATCTCGGCGGTTTCCAGGTGCAGGAAGGCGGCGTCGATCGCGCTCAGGTGCTGCATCTTGTTCATGGGGCCTGTCTCCGGCGGGTGCCGCGGCAACGGGCGTGCACCATAGCATGCGCTGGTATCGGTCGCGGCTGCGATGCGCGCCGATTGCGACGCAGCGGCCGGCGTTGCGGCGGGCCTGGCACCCGTCGGCGTGGCCGCCCGCCAGCAGCGACAATGCGCACCCCAACGGCGCCGAGCGCGCACCGATGAACCACACCCCCGAAACCGTGGCCGGCGCGCCGGCGGACGACACCGCCGAAGCGCTGAGGCAGCGCTTCCCCGCCGCCTTTGCCGGTGCGCCGCGGCCGCTGAAGCTGCGCATCCAGGCCGACATCCAGGCGCGCGCGCCGGGCGTGTTCACCAAGGCGGCGCTCGGCGCCTTCCTGCGCCGCCATACCGGCCGCCACGGCTACCTGCTGGCGCTGGCGCGCGGCGGCCCGCGCTTCGACCTCGACGGCCAGCCCGCGGGCGAGATCAGCGCCGAGCATGCGCAGGCGGCTGCCGCCGAGCTGGCGCGCCGGCGCGAGCAGCGCGGCCAGCGCGAGCGCGAGCTCGACGACCAGCGGCGCGAGCGCGCCGCGCTGCTGCGCGCCTACGAGGCCAGCCGCGTGTCGCGTGCCAACTTCTGTGCGCTCAAGGGCATCCCCGAGGCGGCGCTCGATGCGCTGCTCGAGCTGGCGCGGCGCGAGGCGGCCGAACGCGCGGCCGTGCGCCACGATCGGCCCGCGAACCAGCGGCCGGCACACGGCCGGCCCGCGCAGGGCCGGCCGACGCACGAGCGGCGCCCGCCGATGCGGGCGCGCTGAGACTGCGCGGCGCTCGCACCGAAACCGACCTGAGATCGCGATGACACCGCCCGTGCCCGGCGCAGGCCCGACGATGCCGCCCGACGATTTCGCGTCGCTGTTCGAGCAGCTGCCGATCGGCGCCTACCGCTCGACGCCCGACGGCCGGCAGCTGCGCGCCAACCCGGCGCTGGTGCGGCTGAACGGCTATGCCGACGAGGCCGAGCTGCTGGCCGCGGTGGGCGACATCGGCCGCGAGTGGTACGTGCAGCCCGGGCGGCGCGACGAATTCCAGCGCCGGATGCAGCGCGACGGCCAGGTGGCGGATTTCGTCTCCGAGGTCTTCCGCCACAAGACCCGCGAGCGGATCTGGGTGCGCGAGCATGCGCACCGGGTCTGCGATGCGCACGGGGCAGTGTGCTGCTACGAGGGCACGGTCGAGGACATCACGCCGCAGCACCGCGCCGAGGAAGCGCTGGCCGCGAGCGAGCGGCGCTTTCGCGCCTATGTCGAGAAGTCGCCGGTGCTCACCGTGGTCTGCGACGTGCAGGGCCGCATCGGCTACGCCAGCCCGGCCGCGCTGACGCTGCTCGGCGTGGCGCCCGAGGCGATGTGCGGCACCCTCGCCTTCGACTGGCTGCACCCGGACGACGTCATCGCGCTGCAGCGCGAGTTCGAGCGCGTGATCGAGCGCAACAACAGCGGCGAAGAGAGCACCTGCCGCGTGCGCTGTGCCGACGGCTCGTACCGCTACCTGGCGCTGTTGGGCAACCAATGCCTGGACGATCCCGCGGTAGCCGGGCTGGTGCTGAACGGGCACGACGTCAGCGGCCGGGTGCTGGCCGAGGCGGCGCTGCGCCGCCTGAACGTCGAGCTCGAGGAGCGCGTGCGCCGGCGCACCGGCGAGCTGCTGCAGGCGCGCGATGCAGCCGAGTTCGCGAGCCGCCGGCAGGCGCAGATGCTGCGCAGCGCCGCCGACGGGCTGCAGATGCCGTTGCAGACGCTGCTCGCCGCGGTCGCGCCGCTGCCCGGCCTGTGTGCCGCGCAGGCCGGCGCCGAAGCCATCGAGGCTGCGCGCAAGGCGCTGCGGGCAGCCGAGGGCCTGGGCCGCGGGATCGCCGACCTGTCGATGCTCGCGCGCCTGGAGTCGGGCGCGGCCCCGGGCGACACGCCCGTGCCTGCCGAGGGCGCGGCGCCTTCGGCCGCACCGGCTGCACAGCCGGCCGGCGCCGCGCCGCAGCCGCGCGCCGCGCGGCTGCTCTACATCGAGGACAACGCGATCAACCTGATGCTGATGCAGGCGATGATCGACACGCAGCCGCAGTGGCAGCTGCAGTGCGCGGCGCAGCCCGAGGCCGGGCTCGAGATCGCGCGCCGCGAGCGGCCCGACCTGATCCTGCTCGACATCCGGCTGCCGGGCATCGACGGCTACGAGGTGCTGCGCCGGCTGCGCGACGATGCGCGCACCGCGGCGATCCCGGTGGTCGCGGTCAGTGCCGATGCGATGCCGGCCGACGTGCACCGCGGGCTGCAGGCGGGCTTTGCCGACTACCTGACGAAGCCGGTGGAACTGCAGCGGCTTATCGCTGCGCTGCAGCGGCTGTTGCCGAGTTGACGGGCGCCGCGCTTCGGCGGGCGGCGCGCGCCTGTGCGCAAGCCCGGGGCCGTCCGGCGGCCCAGACGGGTCTCGAGGGTTGCAAAGGAGGTGGACGATGAACGATCGGATCGAGATCAACATGGATGGCGGCGTGGCCGACGTGCGCCTGGTCCGCGCCGACAAGATGAACGCGCTCGACGACGCGATGTTCGCCGCGCTGCGCGAAGCCGGCGAGGCGCTGAAGACGCGCGCCGGGCTGCGCGCGGTGGTGCTGTCGGGCGAGGGCCGCGCCTTCTGCGCCGGGCTGGACACCGCCAACTTCGGCAAGATGGCCAGCGGCGAGCGCGGCGGCGCGCGGCTGCTCGCCGGCGAGCGCACGCCCGGCGGCGCCAACCCGCCGCAGCACAGCGTGATGGTGTGGCGCGAGATCCCGGTGCCGGTGATCGCCGCGGTGCACGGCGTGGCCTACGGCGGCGGCTTCCAGCTGATGCTCGGCGCCGAGCTGCGCTTCGTCGCGCCCGACACCAAGCTGTCGATCATGGAGATCAACTGGGGGCTGGTGCCCGACATGGGCGGCATCGCGCTGCTGCGCGGGCTGCTGCGCGACGACCTCGCGCGCGAGCTGGTCTACACCGGGCGCGTGTTCAGCGGCAGCGATGCCGGCCAGCTCGGCCTGGCCACGCGCGTGTGCGCCGATCCGCGCGCCGAAGCGCTGGCGCTGGCGCACGAGATCGCCGCACGCAGCCCGAAGGCGATGCGCGCCGCCAAGCGCCTGCTCGACCTGGCCGCCGATGCCGACGCCAAGACGATCCTGCTGGCCGAAAGCCGCGAGCAGGCGGCGCTGATCGGCTCGACCGAGCAGGCCGAGGCGGTGCGCGCGCGCCTGGCCGGGCGGCGCGGCGACTTTGCCGACTGAAGAGGCTGAGAGGCTTTCGCCCATGCCCGCCTTGCACGCCGGAACACGCCGGCTCGTCGTTGCAAATGCTCGCCATAGCTCGAGCTATGGCTGCGCTTTGCGCCTAGTTCCGACGCGTTCCGGCGCGCCTTTCGGGCACGGCCGAAAGCCTCTCAGCCTCTGAAGGCCGGGTGCAGCGCGCGCAGCCGCAGCCGGCCCTGCGGCCGCAGCGTCGGCAGCATGGGGATCGGCGCCGGACCAGAATCGCAGGGCCCGGTGCGCAAGCCTTGGGATGCTTGCCCCGGCCGCGGTCGACGATCCCGGGAGCCCCAGCGATGGAACATTCGATGTACCCCGCCAGTTCGGTGGAAGCGGCGCGCAAGCGCAAGGAGCTGACGCCGCAGACCTCGGCGGCGTTTCGCGCGTTCAGCGAAAGCGTCTTTGCCGAAGGCGCGCTGCCGGCGAAGATGAAGCAGCTGATCGCGGTGGCCGTGGCCCACGTGACGCAGTGTCCGTACTGCATCCGCGGCCACACTGCACAGGCGCTGCGCGACGGCGCCACCGAGCAGGAGCTGATGGAAGCGATCTGGGTCGCGGCCGAGATGCGTGCCGGCGGCGCCTACGCGCACTCCAACCTGGCGATCGACACGATGAACCAGGTGCGCGCCCGCCAGAGCGGCTGAGCCGCGGCGCCGTGGCCGGCGCGGCGGCGCTTGACCGCATCGCCGGCGCACGCGATGCTGCGGCGCCGTGGATGCCGCACCGACGACCGAAGCGCGCGCGCTGCTGCTGACCGACCTGGTCGGCAGCACGCGTCTGGCCGAGCGCCTGGGCGATGCGGCGATGGCCGAGCTGAACGCGGCGCACGACCGCGCGGCCCGCGATCTGCTGCGCGCCTGGGGCGGGCGCGAGATCGACAAGACCGACGGCTGGCTGTTGCTGTTCGACAGCGTCGCCGCGGCGGTGGGTTGTGCGCTCGCCTACCACCGGGCGATCGCCGCACTGCCTACGCCGCTGGCGGCGCGCGCCGGCGTGCACTGGGGCGCGGTCACGCTGCGCGCCAACCTGCCGCCCGACGTGGCGCAGGGTGCCAAGCCGCTGGAAGTCGAAGGCCTGGCCAAGCCGGTGGCGGCGCGGGTGATGTCGCTGGCCGGTGCGGGCCAGACCCTGCTCACGCGCGAGGCGCGCGAGCAGTTGCCCGCGGCAGCGTGGCGGGTGCAGGCGCACGGCCACTGGCGGATCAAGGGCGTGGCCGAGCCGATCGAGTTGTTCGAGGCCGGCGACGAGGGTGCGCCCTTCGTGCCGCCGCCCGATTCGGGCAAGGTCTACCGGGTGGTGCGCCGCGGCGAGCTGTGGCTGCCGATGCGGGAAGTGCGGCACAGCCTGCCGGCTGAGCGCGACGCCTTCGTCGGCCGCGGCGACGCGTTGGCCGACCTGGCCGGGCGCTTCGGCGCCGGCGCGCGGCTGGTGTCGGTGCTGGGCATCGGCGGCAGCGGCAAGACGCGGCTGGCGGTGCGCTACGGCTGGGTCTGGCTCGGCGACTTCCCCGGCGGCGTGTGGTTCTGTGATCTCGCGCAGGCGCGCAGCACCGACGGCCTGCTGCACGCGGTGGCGCAGGGGCTGGACGTGCCGCTGGGCGCCGACGATGCGGTCGCGCAGATCGGCCACGCGATCGCCGGGCGCGGCGCCTGCCTGGTGGTGCTCGACAACTTCGAGCAGGTGGCGCGCCATGCGGCCGACACGCTCGGGCGCTGGCTCGACCGCGCGGCGCGGGCGCGCTTCCTGGTCACGACGCGCGAAGTGCTCGGGCTGCCCGGCGAGGAGGCGCTGGCGCTGCCGCCGTTGCGCGCGCCCGAGGCCGAGGCGCTGTTCCTGCGGCGCGCGGCGGCCGCGTGGCGCGGCTTCGAGCCGTCGGCGGCCGACCGCCAGGCCGTGTCCCAGCTGGTCGCGCTGCTCGACGGCCTGCCGCTGGCGATCGAGCTCGCGGCGGCGCGGGTGCGCGTGATGCCGCCGGCGGTGCTGCGCGACCGGATGGACCAGCGCTTTCGCGTGCTGGTGGCCGGCGGCGGGCGCCGCGACCGGCAGGCCACGCTGCGCGCCGCCTTCGACTGGTCATGGGAGCTGCTGGACGCCGCCGAACGCACGGCGCTGGCGCAGCTGTCGGTGTTCGCGGGCGGGTTCACGCTCGAAGCCGCCGAGGCGGTGCTCGATCTGGCGGCCTGCGGTGCGACGCCCTGGGCGGTGGACGTGCTGCAGTCGCTGGTCGACAAGTCGCTGGTGCAGCGCGTGGGCGACAGCCGCTTCGAGCTGCTGCAAAGCGTGCAGGACTATGCGGCCGAGCACCTGGCGTCGCCGGGGCGCCTGGCCGGCAGCGGGCCGCAGGCCGTGCGTGCGGCGCAGTTGCACCATGCACGCTGGTTCGCCGCGCGCGGCACGGCGGCGTGGGCGCTCGGCGGCGAGGCCGATCTCGACAACCTGGTGGTCGCCTGCCGCCGCTCGGTGCTGCACGGCGATGCGCCCGCGGCGGTGGGCACGCTCGAGGCAGCCTGGGAAGTGCTGAGCCGGCGCGGGCCCTTCGGCGTCGGCGCCGAGCTGGCGCGCGCGGTGGCCGCTCTGCCGGGTCATTCGGCCGCCGGGCGGGCGCGGATCGGCCTGGTCGCCGGCAGCGCGCTCGACGCCATCGGCCGCAGCGGCGAAGCCGGGCAGAGCCTGGGCGCCGCGCTGGACGATGCCCGCGGCGCCGGCGACCGCCGGCTCGAAGCGCAGATCCTGCTGCAGCTGGGCCATTGGCACGGCAACGAATCGCGGCCCGAGGCGGCCGAAGACCACTACGCGCAGGCGCAGCAGGCCGCCGCCGCGGCCGGTGCCCGCGAGCTGGCGTGCGCCGCCGCCAACGGCCTGGGCACCGTGGCGATCGACCGCGGCGACGCCGCCGCCGCGCAGCAGCACTACCAGGCGGCGCTGCGGCTGGCCGGCGAGATCGGCGACCGGCGTTCGCAATGCCGCGTGCTCGGCAACCTGGGCGGCCTCGAGCTGAACCAGGGCCGGCTCGGCGAAGCCGAGGGCCTGCTGCAGGAACAGCTGCGCCTGGCGCGCGCGCTGCGCAACCGCATGTGGGAAGGCAACGCGCTGTGCAACCTCGGTGCGCTGCAGCAGATGCAGGGCCGCTGCGCCGAAGCGCAGGCGCTGGCGCTGGCGGCGCTGGAGCTGGCGCGCACCATCGGCCACCGGCGCCTGGAATGCGTGGTGCACTGCAACCTCGGCCTGAACGCGTTCGCGCAGGCAGACCGGCAGGCGGCCGAAGGGCACTACGGCGACGCGCTGGCGCTGGCGCGCGAGCTGCACGACCGGCGCTCGCAGGGCCTGTTCCTCGGCTACCTCGCGCAGGTGCAGGCGGCGGCGCGGCGCATCGACGCGGCGCGCGCCAGCCTGGCGGCGGGCGAAGCCCTGCTGGCGGCGGTGGCCGACCGCTTCAGCCTCGGGCTGCTCGCCTGCCACCGCGCCGAAGTCGAGCTGGCGGCGGGGGACTTTGCAGCGGCGCACTCCGCACGCGCCGACGCGCGCCGCACGGCGGACGAGCTCGGGGCCGGCGACGCGTCGGAGCTGGGGCTGGCGTTGGCGCGGGCCGAAGCCATGCTTGCCGATCGGACGGCCCCGGCCGGTTGACGCGCAGCCGGTGCGGGCCAGGCGCGCGTTAGGCGCGGTTGCGGATCCACGGATCGAGCCAGCACTCGCGCGTGGGCGCTTCGGTCTCGGTCTCGTTGGTCACGGTGACGGTGTACTTGAAGACGCCGACGCTGCGGAACCGGTTCTTCCAGCGGAACGAGACCAGGTCGTTGCCGCGCTTGCCGCCGGTGAAGTTCTTGGGCGGCCAGTCGTTGGTGAACGCCACGCCGTCGATGGTGAAGCGGTACGCGGCGCCGACGGGCTGCCGGACGATCTTCCAGTAGACCCACTTGTCCGCAAGCCTGCGGAAGGTGACCAGGTCGGCCGCGGGATCGACGAGCTTGATCCGGCAGCTGTCGGTGCCTTGGTCCACGACTTCCAGCTCGATCACGCATTCGGTCTGGTTGTCGCCGTCCTGGCAGGGCTTGAGGCTCGTGGACGCGCCGTCGAACTGGACCGGCGCGTTGAGCTTCTCCTGCGCGCCGGCCGACGCACACAGCGCGAACAGGCCGATCCAGAGGATGTGCGGTGCATGCATCGAAAGTCTCCTGTGGGTTGTTGTGATGCGCACCGCGGGCCGGCGGGTTGCAGACCGGGCGGCGGCTTCCGGCATTCCGCGCGGCGCGAGTCCCAGTATCGATGAGCGGGCTGCGGCGGGCAATGCGCGGTGCCGCGGTTTCGCGGCGGCCGGCACCTTCAGACTTGGGGGATGCGGGCGGCGGCGCCAGCCGCCGGGCCGGAACCTATAGAGTCGCGCCATGTCCCGCCCCGTCCTTGCCATCGACGCCGACGGCGTGCTCGTCGACCTGCACGTCGGCTATGCACGCGCCTGGCAGGCCGCCTTCGGCGTCTATCCCGACGAGCGCGACCCGCTCGCCTACTGGCCGATGGACCGCTGGGCGGTGGAGCAGGTCGATGCCGAACAGCGGCTGCTGCTGCGCGCGCAGTTCCAGAATCCCGAGCTGTGGGCCACGCTGCCGGCCATGCCGGGCGCGGTGCAGGCCTGCCGCCGGCTGCACGACGCCGGCTACGAGCTGGTGTGCGTGACCGCGCTGGACAAGCCGTTCCAGCGCGCGCGCCAGGCCAACCTGAAGGCGCTGGGCTTCCCGATCCGCAAGGTGATGGCCACCGGCCACGCCGAGGGCGACCGCAGCCCGAAGGCCGATGCGATCGAGGCGCTGCGCCCGGTGGCCTTCGTCGACGACTACATCCCCTACCTGCGCGGGCTGCCGGCCTGGGTGCACACCGCGCTGGTGCTGCGCGCGCCCCACGGCAGCCCCAACGTCGGCGACGAGTTGCGCCACGCACGCTCGGTGCACCAGGACCTGGCGGCCTTCGCCGATCACTGGCTCGGAGCGGGCTGAACCGTTGCGCGCGCCGCGGGCCGTGCCGGGCGGCGTCTGCGGCATGCGGGCCGCCGGGCGCCGACAGCCCGGGCAGCGGCCCTTGCGCGCCGTCAGCCGGCCGCCGCGGCTTCGTCGTAGCGCTGCGCCGCGCGGCGCAGACGCTGCGCGACATCGTCGGCGAGCGCCTGCGGCGCCAGCACGCGCACCTGGTCGCCGTGGCGCAGGATGTCCATCGCCAGCTCGGTCGGGTCGGCATAGGGCAGCCGCAGGCGCAGCCGGCCGTCGGCCAGCCGGGTGGCCTGCTGCTTGGCGTGCCACTGCTCGTCCGCCACCCACTGCGCCGCCTCGGCGCTGAATTCGAGCGTCGCCCACTTCAGCCGCCGGCCGGCGAACACGCCGTAGCCGCCGTCGAGCTCGGCACGCAGCCTGGCCAGCGGCAGCTCGCGGGCGCGCGCGGGCAGCACCGCGGCTTCGCGCACCGCGTCCAGCGCGAAGCGGCGCAGGCCGTCGCTGAGGTGGCACCAGGCGTCGAGGTACCAGGTGTTGCGGTAGTGGGTCAGGCGCTGCGGCGACACTTCGCGCCGGCTCTCGGCGCCGCGGCCGCGGGTGTAGTAGCGCAGCTGCAGCCGGCGGCGCTGCAGCAGCGCGCTGCCGATCGTCTCGAAGCTGCGCGCATCGACCGGACGGCGCGCCGTCGCGACCACCTGCACCCGCTGCAGCAGCTCGGCCGCGGCGGCGTCGCCGCTGGCGCCCAGCAGCCCTTGCAGCTTGTCGCGCAGCGGCTGCAGGTGGCGCCCGAGCATGCTCTGGGCATCGAGGCCGTCGATCAGCTGGTGCATCGTCAGCAGCGCGTGGATCTCGCGGTCGCTGAACCACAGCCCGGGCAGCTCGTGCGCGGCGCCGCGCGCATCGCCGGCGAAGCGGTAGCCGTTGTCCAGCCGGTCGTACACGATCGGCGCGTCGAGCCGGTCGCGCAGGTACTGCAGGTCGCGCTTGAGCGTCGCCGGCGACACCTCGAGCTCGGCGCGCAGCGCGTCGAAGGCCACGCAGCCGCGGCTGCGGATCAGGCGCTCGATCTTGTAGAAGCGTTCGGTGCGGTCCATCGGGGGCTTTCGGGGCGTGTGCCGGCGCATCGGCGTGCGGCGATGGTAGCGGACCAGGCTTGCACTGGCTCATCCACTGAGCCTGTGGCCGGCGACACTGCCGCCAGGCGTGCGGCGGTTCCGTGCGTGCAGGAGAGCGTGATGACCCAGGCGATGCTCGATCTCGAACGGCCCGGCGAGGCCCTGGCCGCGGCGGCGGCGCCCGCTGCCGCAGCGCCGGTGGCCCGCGCAGTGCCGGCAGCAGCGGCCGCGAAATCGCCGCTGGCGTCGGCAGCGGACTCGGCAGCACCAGCCGCAGCATCAGCAGCACCGACCGACTGGCGCGCGGCGCTGGTGCTGGCGCAGCAGGCCGAAGCCGCATCCGACGGCCTGGCCGCCGGCCGCGACGCCGCCGCCTGGTGGCGGCTGGCGCTGCTGCGCAGCTTCGTCACGCCGCTCGATCATGGCGAGGCCGCACGGCTGCCGCTGCGCGTGCTGCCGCCGCCCGGGTTGAAGCCGGTCAACCCGGTGCAGGCGTTGCAGGCGGCGCTGACGCTGGCGCTTGCCCGCCGCGGCGGCGTGGCGCGGCTGCAGCCGCTGGGCGCGCGCCTGCCGGCGGCGCAGCGGCTGGCGCTGCACCTGTTCGTGAATGCGCTGCTGCCGCGGCTGATCGAGCAAGGGGCGGGCGCGGCGGTGCTGCCGGCGGCTGCGCTCGAGGCGGCCTGGGCCGACGCCCGCGTCAACCGGCGCTGGCAGGCGTTCGCGCTGGCGCTCGATGCCGACGCTGCGGCGACGCTGCTGCCGGCGCTGCCCCGGCGCGCCGCGGCGCCCCGAGCGGCCGCACGGGCGACAATCCGGGCCCCGTCACAGGAGCGCTGCCGATGGCCGTCTACCAGCTCGATGAACATGCGCCGCAGCTCGGTCCCGGCGCCTGGGTCGCCGAAAGCGCGACCGTGATCGGCCGTGTCGCGCTCGGGCCGCAGGCCAGCGTGTGGTACGGCGCCGTGCTGCGCGGCGACAGCGACTGGATCCGCCTGGGCGCGCGCACCAACGTGCAGGACGGCAGCGTGCTGCACGCCGATGCCGGCGTGCCGTTGACGCTGGGCGACGACGTGACCGTCGGCCACCAGGTGATGCTGCACGGTTGCACCATCGGCGACGGCAGCCTCGTGGGCATCCAGGCGGTGGTGCTGAACCACGCGCGCATCGGCCGCTGCTGCGTGGTCGGCGCGGGTGCGGTGGTCACCGAAGGCAAGGCGTTCGCGGACTACTCGCTGATCGTCGGCGCGCCGGCGCGGGTGGTGCGCAGCTTCACACCGCAGGATTTCGAGCGCTTCACGCGCTCGGCGCCGCAGTACGTGCAACTGGCGCAGCGCCACCGCGCCGGCCTGCGCCGCATCGACTGAATGGACGAACTGCACCGCTTCGTGTTCGCCGGAGCGCCGGTGCGCGGCCTGCTGGTGGGGCTGCGCGAATCGTGGCGCGAACTGCTCGCGCGCCGTGCCGGCGAGCCCTATCCCGCGCCGGTGCGCGCGCTGCTGGGCGAGATGACGGCCGCGGGCCTGCTGCTGCACGCCAACATCAAGTTCGACGGCGCGCTCGAGATGCAGATGCAAGGCGATGGGCCGGTGCGGCTGGCGGTGGCCGAGGTCCAGGCCGACCTGCGCTTCCGGGCGACGGCGACGCTCGCGGGGCCGGTGCCCGAAGCGGCCGAGCTGCCGGCGCTGGTCGACGCGCGCGGCCGCGGCCGCTGCGCGATCACGCTCGACCCGGCGGCGGGCCGGCCCGGCCAGCAGCGCTGGCAGGGCGTGGTGGCGCTGCAGGACGCGCACGACCGGCCGCTGCCGCGGCTGGCGCAGGTGATCGAGCAGTACATGCAGCAGTCGGAGCAGCTCGAGACGCGGCTGGTGCTGGCCGCCGACGACCGCGTGGCCGCCGGGCTGCTGATCCAGCGGCTGCCGGCGGCCGGCGGCTCGCGCCCGTCCGGCGAACGGCCCGAGGACGCCCGCGGCGGCAGCGAAGACTTCAACCGCATCGCCCAGCTCGCGGCCACGCTGACGCGCGACGAGTTGCTGACGCTCGACGCCGACACGCTGCTGCGCCGGCTGTTCTGGCAGGAGCCGTTGCAGCGCTTCGCGCCGCGCCAGCCGCGCTTTGCCTGCCGCTGCTCGCGCGATCGCGTGGCCGGCGTGCTGCGCGGCCTGGGCCGCTCGGAAGTCGATGCCGTCGTCGCCGAACGCGGCGCGGTCGAGGTCGGCTGCGAGTTCTGCGGCGCCGCCTATCGCTTCGACGCGGTCGACGCGGCGCAGCTGTTCGTGCCGGCCGCCGACCAGCCGCCGGGGCAGGGCGCGCTGAACTGATCGCCCCGGCTGCGGCGGGCGTCAGCCGCCGTGCAGCAGCGGCGCCGCCGCGGCCAGCGCCGCATCGAGCCGGGCGTCGCCGCGGCCGCCGACCAGCACCCACGGAACCCGATGCGCGTGCAGCAGCGTGCGCAGCAAGGCGTCCACCGGCGCGCGCACCTGCGGGCCGTCGCGCTGCAGGCCGTCGGCCTGCCACGGCAGGTCGAGCGCGGTGACCAGCGTCAGGTGCACGTCGCGCCGGTGCAGCCGCACCGCGGCCTCGTCCAGCGACGCGTCGCCGAAGACCAGCCGGCTGTAGACCGCGGTCATCAGCGCGCTGGTGTCGGCGACGACCAGGTCGTGGCCGGCGGCGGCGGCCGCGATCCGCCGGTGCTGCTCGGCGGCGATCGCCGCCTGCTCGTCGATGCGCGGCGTGCGGCCCTCGCGCTCGCACCAGCCGCGCAGCCATTCCGCCACCCAGGTGCAGCGCAGGCCGGTGTCGGCGGCCAGGCGCCCGGCCAGCGCCGCGGCCAGCGTGGTCTTGCCGGTGCTCTCGGCGCCGAGCACGGCGATCACGCGCGCCTCAGCCATGCGCATCCGCCAGGCGCCGCCAGGCGCGCCAGCCGCTGACCGACAGCAGCGCGAACAGCGCGTACAGCAGCGTGGTCAGCCACAACGCCTTCAGTGCGAACAGCGCGACGCTGAAGATGTTGACGGCGAGCCAGACCAGCCAGTTCTCGACGTACTTGCGCCCCAGCAGCCATTGGCCGGCGATGCTGCCCACGGTGGGCAGCGCGTCCCACCACGGCATGTCGCTGTCGGTGGCGTGGCGCAGCAGCAGCGCCAGCAGCGGCCAGCCGGCCAGCACCGCGAGCCCGATCCGCCAACGGCCTGCCGCACCGAGCCGGCGCACGCGCAGCGCGCCGCCGTCGTCGCCGCGGCCGCGCAGCCACTGCCACCAGCCCCACAGCGCGACCGCCGCGAACAGCAGCTGCAAGGCCGCCTGGCCATAGAGCCGGCTGTGCCGGAACAGCAGGAAGTACAGCAGCGACGCCGCGATCGCCAGCGGCCAGCCGGTCGGGTTGACGCGGATGTTGCAGCCGACCATCGCCAGCGACAGCACCACGGCGACGACTTCGGCCCAGGTGATGTCGCTGCCGGCGACGACGAAGGCAGGCGCCAGCAGCGGCTGCACGGCCTGCGCCAGCGCGTCCACCGATGCCGCCTCAGAGGCTGAGAGGCTTTCGGCCGTGCCCGAAAGGCGCGCCGGAACGCGTCGGATCCAGGCGCAAAGCGCAGCCATAGCTCGGGCTATGGCGAGCATTTGCAACGACGAGCCGGCGTGTTCCGGCGTGCAAGGCGGGCATGGGCGAAAGCCTCTCAGCCTCTCAGCGCTTGGGCGGGCCGAGCTGCACCAGGATCTCGTCGGGCTTGACCATGCCGAGCTCGGAGCGCGCCCGCTCTTCGACCATCTCGAGGCCTTCCTTCAGGTCGCTGATCTCGGCTCCCAGGCGCTGGTTGCGCAGCCGCGCCGCAGCGTTGGTCTGTTCCTGCGCGTCGAGCTGCGACTGCAGCTGCACCACGTGCGACAGCCCGCCCTTGCCGAGCCACAGCTCGGCCTGCACCAGCGCCAGCAGCGCGATCAGCAGCAGGGGAATCAGGCGCATCGGTGGGTCGCGTTCGCCGGCGGTGCTCTAAGGCTCGCCGAGGGTCAGGACTTTGAGCTTGGCCATGCGTTCGTTGAACGACGCGACCACCTTTTTCAGCAGGTCGGGCCTGTCGGCCGCCTCGCCCGACTGGCGGAAGCTCACCCGGTAGCTGCCGTCGGGCAGCACGCTCAGCGTGCCGGTGATCTCGGCACCGCCGTCGGTGCCCACGGCGGTGCCGGCGCGCCGGTCCTGCCGGCTGACCGCGAGCTTCTGGTCGGTCAGCGCGCCGACCATCGAATCGAAGCTGCGGTCGTAGCTGCCCAGGCTGACGATGTCGGGCGCCGAACTCGGGCCGGAACCGGCGCAGCCGGCGGCGGCGAGCACGGCCGCTGCCGCCCATCCCAGTGCCGCCCGCCGGCGCAGCGCCCCCGGTGCCATCAGCGGCCCATGCGCCGGTTGTAGTCGGCGACCACGCGCTGCACCAGCTCGGGGTCGGCGCCGCCGCTCTGGTCGAAGGCCACGCGCGTCGTGCCGTCGGCCTGCGGCCGCACGCTCGCGGTCAGCGACATCGCGCCGCGGCGGCCGACGATCACCCCCGACGCGCGGTCCTGCGTGGCGATCGACAGGCCTTGCGCGCTCATCGCGCCGAGCGCGGCGTCGAAGGCGCGGTCGAAGGTGCTCGGGTAGGCTGCCGGCACCGGCGTGCCGTAGGGGTAGGCGACGCAGCCGCTCAGCACGGCCAGCGCTGCCAGCACCGCCGTGAGCACGCCCGCCGCCCGCGCGCGCCGCGGCGGGGCCGGGCGGGTCGTGGGGGTGCAGGGCGGCAGCATCGCAGCAGCGGTTTCAGCGCAGATTGTAGAAAGCGGCGCGGCCGGGATAGGCGGCGATTTCGCCCAGATCTTCCTCGATGCGCAGCAGCTGGTTGTACTTGGCGATGCGGTCGCTGCGGCTCATCGAGCCGGTCTTGATCTGGCCGGCGTTGGTGCCGACCGCGATGTCGGCGATGGTCGAGTCCTCGGTCTCGCCCGAGCGGTGGCTGATGACCGCGGTGTAGCCGGCGCGCTTGGCCATCTCGATCGCGGCGAAGGTCTCGGTCAGCGTGCCGATCTGGTTGATCTTGATCAGGATCGAGTTGGCGATGCCCTTGTCGATGCCTTCCTTCAGGATCCTGGTGTTGGTCACGAACAGGTCGTCGCCGACCAACTGCACCTTCTTGCCCAGGCGCTCGGTCAGCAGCTTCCAGCCGTCCCAGTCGCCCTCGTGCATGCCGTCCTCGATGCTGATGATCGGGTACTTGTCGACCCACGCGGCGAGCATGTCGGTCCACTGCGCGGCCGACAGCTTCAGGCCCTCGCCGTCGAGGTGGTACTGGCCGTCCTTGTAGAACTCGCTGGCGGCGCAATCCAGGCCGATCGCGATCTGCTCGCCGGCGGCGTAGCCGGCCTTGTCCACCGCTTCCAGGATCAGCTGGATCGCCGCCTCGTGGCTGGCGACGTTGGGCGCGAAGCCGCCTTCGTCGCCGACGCTGGTGGGCATGCCCTTGGCGTCGATGATTCTCTTCAGCGCGTGGAACACCTCGGCACCCCAGCGCAGCGCCTCGCGGAAAGACGGTGCGCCCACCGGCAGGATCATGAACTCCTGCAGGTCGAGGTTGTTGTTCGCGTGCGCGCCGCCGTTGATCACGTTCATCATCGGCACCGGCAGCATCAGCCCGCCCATGCCGCCGAAGTAGCGGTACAGCGGCAGGCCGCTTTCCTCGGCCGCGGCGCGCGCCACCGCCATGCTCACCGCCAGCGTCGCGTTGGCGCCCAGCCGGCTCTTGTTGTCGGTGCCGTCCAGGTCGAGCAGCGTCTTGTCGAGGAAGGCCTGCTCGCTGGCGTCCAGGCCGAGCACGGCTTCGCTGATCTCGGTGTTGATGTGTTCGACGGCCTTGAGCACGCCCTTGCCCAGGTAGCGGCTCTTGTCGCCGTCGCGCAGTTCGATCGCCTCGCGGCTGCCGGTGGACGCGCCCGAAGGCACGGCCGCTCGGCCCATCGTGCCGCTTTCCAGCAGCACGTCGCATTCGACGGTGGGGTTGCCGCGGCTGTCCAGGATCTCGCGGCCGACGATGTCGACGATGGCACTCATGAATGTCCTTGGTTGGTCTTGAAATTCAGGTTGGCGGCGCGTCCACGCCTTCCACCAGCACCATGTTGAACAGCGCGGTGGCGCCGTCGCGCAGCTGGCGCGCGGCATGGTAGCCGGGGCTGTCGTACATCTTCTGCGCCGCCTCGAAGCTGGGGTAGCGCAGCACCGTCAGCCGCGGCGGCGTCCAGTCGCCTTCCAGCACCGCCATCCGGCCGCCGCGCACCAGGTACTCGCCGGCGAACGCCCTCACCACGGCCGGCGCGGCCGCCATGTAGGCCTTGAACCGCTCGGGGTCGCTGATGCGGGATTCGACGATCAGATAGGCAGCGGCCATGGCGTGTCCTCAGCAGCTGAAGCCGTTCAGGCCCGGGAACCGGCGGGTCGGCATGTCGGCAGCAACGGCCTCAGCAAGTGAAGTCATTTTCCAGCAGCGGCTGCTGCTTGATCACGCGGTCCACCGCCAGCAGCTGCTCCAGCAGCGCGCGCATGTGCTTCAGCGGCACCGCGTTCGGGCCGTCGCTCAGCGCCTTGGCCGGATCGGGGTGCGTCTCCATGAACAGCCCGGCGATGCCCACCGCCACCGCCGCGCGCGCCAGCACCGGCACGAACTCGCGCTGGCCGCCGGAGCTGGTGCCCTGGCCGCCGGGCAACTGCACGCTGTGCGTGGCGTCGAAGACCACCGGCGCGCCGGTCTCGCGCATGATCGCCAGGCTGCGCATGTCGGAGACGAGGTTGTGGTAGCCGAAGCTCACGCCGCGCTCGCAGGCCATGAAGCGATCTTCCGACAGGCCGGCTTCCCTGGCCGCCGCGCGCGCCTTGTCGATCACGTTCTTCATGTCCTGCGGCGCGAGGAACTGGCCCTTCTTGATGTTCACCGGCAAGCCGGCCTGCGCGACCGCGCGGATGAAGTCGGTCTGCCGGCACAGGAAGGCGGGGGTCTGCAGCACGTCGACGGCCGCGGCCACCGCCGGAATCTCGGCCTCGGCATGCACGTCGGTCAGCACCGGCACGCCCAGGTCGCGCCGGACCTGCGCCAGGATCTCGAGGCCGCGCTCCATGCCGGGGCCGCGGAAGCTGGCGCCGCTGGAGCGGTTGGCCTTGTCGTAGCTGCTCTTGAAGATGAAGGGGATGCCGAGTTCGGCGGTGATCTCCTTCAATCGCCCGGCGACCTCGGTCTGCAGCGTTTCGCCCTCGACCACGCAAGGGCCGGCGATCAGGAAGAAGGGCCGGTCGAGGCCGACCTCGAAGCCGCACAAGTTCATGAAGCCCCCTTGGCCCTGCGGGCCGTCGCCGCGAGGGGGAGCGAGCGCCTCCGCAACGGCCGAGCGGCGCTCATGCCACCGCCTTCAGCTTGCTCTTGGCATTCGCCTGGTGCTCCAGCGCCGCCTTGACGAAGCTGTTGAACAGCGGGTGCCCGTCCCAGGGCGTGGACTTGAATTCCGGGTGGAACTGCACGCCGACGAACCACGGATGCGCGTCGCGCGGCAGTTCGACGATCTCGGTCAGCTTCTCGCGCTGCGTGATCGCCGAGATCACCAGCCCGGCGGCGCGCAGCCGCTCCAGATAACGGTCATTGGCTTCGTAGCGGTGGCGGTGGCGCTCGGTGACGACGCCGCCGTAGATCTGGTGCGCGAGCGTGCCGGGCTGCACGTCGGCGCTCTGCGCGCCCAGGCGCATCGTGCCGCCCAGGTCGGATGCCGCGTCGCGCTTGTGGATCGAGCCGTCGCGGTCCTGCCATTCGTCGATCAGCGCGATCACCGGATGCGGCGTGTCGGCGTCGAACTCGGTGGAGTTGGCGCCGGTAAGCCCCGCGCAGTGGCGTGCGAACTCGATCGTCGCCACCTGCATCCCCAGGCAGATGCCGAGGTACGGGATGCGTTGCTCGCGCGCGTACTGTGCCGCCAGGATCTTGCCTTCGACGCCGCGCTTGCCGAAGCCGCCGGGCACCAGCACCGCGTCGAAGCGGCCGAGCTGGTCGATGTTGGCCGGCTCCAGCGCCTCGGAGTCGAGGTACTCGATGTTGACGCGCGCGTGGTGCTGGATGCCGGCGTGGCGCAGCGCCTCGTTCAGCGACTTGTAGCTGTCCGACAGATCGGTGTACTTGCCGCACATCGCGATCGTGACCTGCTGCTGCGGGTGCTCGACCTCGTGCACCAGCCGGTCCCAGCGGCGCAGGTCGGCCGGCCGGGTCAGCAGCTGCAGCTTCATGCACACGATCTCGTCCAGCCCCTGCTCGTGCAGCATGCGCGGCACCTTGTAGATCGTGTCCACGTCCCACATGCTGATCACGCCGTGCGGCTGCACGTTGGTGAACAGGCTGATCTTCTCGCGCTCCTCGTGGGGAATGGCGCGGTCGGCGCGGCACAGCAGCACGTCGGGCTGGATGCCGATCTCGCGCAGCTTCTGCACCGTGTGCTGCGTGGGCTTGGTCTTCAGCTCGCCCGCGGCGGCGATCCACGGCACGTAGGTCAGGTGCACGAAGGCGCTGTTCGTCGGCCCCAGCTTCAGGCTCATCTGGCGCACCGCCTCGAGGAAGGGCAGCGATTCGATGTCGCCGACGGTGCCGCCGACCTCGACGATCGCCACGTCCACCGCGTCCGCTTCGCCGACGCCGGCGCCGCGCCGCACGTAGTCCTGGATCTCGTTGGTGACGTGCGGGATCACCTGCACCGTCTTGCCGAGGTAGTCGCCGCGGCGCTCGCGCTCGAGCACGCTCTTGTAGATCTGGCCGGTGGTGAAGTTGTTGGCGCGCTTCATGCGCGTGCTGATGAAGCGCTCGTAGTGGCCCAGGTCCAGGTCGGTCTCGGCGCCGTCGTCGGTGACGAAGACCTCGCCGTGCTGGAACGGGCTCATCGTGCCCGGATCGACGTTCAGGTACGGATCGAGCTTGATCAGGGTGACCTTCAGGCCGCGCGATTCGAGGATCGCAGCCAGCGACGCCGACGCGATGCCCTTGCCGAGCGAGGACACCACACCGCCGGTGACGAAGACGAACTTGGTCATGTCTGGGCACGGCGGCAGCGCTGCGGCGCGGCAGCGTTCGCCATGCTCGGGTGGGAAAGGCAAATTATAGGGTTCGGGCCTGTTTTGCCGGCCCGCGGCACCTTGCGGGGCGTCGCGGCGGCGCCGCCTGGCCGCCGATTGGTAAGGGCTGTGGCCGATGTCACGCCTCGCGGGGCCCCGGTTCCGGGGGACCTCCCGCAGCCGCGGGGCTGCGCGCCGTGCGGCGGGCGGCCATCCTTGCGTCCACCTCATCAACGACGCGTTGGGACATCGACATGAAGAAGTCACTGCTGAAGCAAGCCCTGATCTCGGCCGCTGCCGCCGCTGCCGCTTGCGCACCGGCGCTGTCGCAGGCGGCCGCGGTGCAGTTCACCGGCTGGGCCTTCGGCTCGGGCGGCGCCGCGACGGTGAACGTGCCCGCAGCGGGGCACGCGGTGTCGGCCGGCGCGTTCAAGGGCTCGGTCGACTTCAACGCTGCCGAGGAGGCCCAGGGCTGGGTCGACCGGATGGGCGACAGCTTCGTGTCGTACTGCGTCGAACTGAGCGAGACCTTCGGCTTCGGCTCGACGCCGATGACCGGCTACGCGGTGAAGTCGGCAGCGGACTACGGCTGGACAACCCCACAGGCCGACAGCATCGGCCGGCTGATGAGTTACGTGGCGGACGTCTCGACGCGCGTCGACACGGCCGCCGAGTCGTCGTCGCTGCAGCTCGCGCTGTGGAACCTGGTCTACGACACTGACGCGACGGTGCTCGGCGGCAGCTTCATGGAAACGAGCGGTGCCGCCACCGACACCTACGCCAACACCCTGCTCGGCAGTTTCGCCGGCACGGCCAACCGCTACGAGGTCTACGTGCTGACCAAGCAGGGCAGCCAGGACTTCCTGCTGCTGCGCGACAAGCGCGATGACCGGCAAGTGCCGGAGCCGGCATCGCTGGCACTGGCCTTCGGCGCACTCGGCCTGCTCGGCGCGGCGCGCCGCAAGCGCCGCAGCGCCTGACGGCCGCGCGGCGAGGCCGCCCCGGCGCGCTGCCGAATCTGGACGCGCGCCGGCGTTTCGAGTGCTTCCGGCAACCCGAATTCGGCCAGCAGAACAGGTTCGACGAGGGCCACGAGCCGATGCACGGCTGTCAGGACGTGGCCGTCGGTCTGGACGGCCGCGCTGCGGCGGCCAGGGGCTGTGGCGCAGCGGCGGCGCAGGCTGCGCGAGTGTGCCGGGGCCTTGCGCAGGCCCGCCGCCGGCAACGGTCGCCGGCGTCTGTTACCTTCGCGGCAGTTGAACTGACAAGAAGGGGCCGCCGATGGGCCTGACAGCCGACCGTCTGGTGGAACGCCTGCTCGCGCTGCCGCGCGATGCGCTGGCCGGCATGCGCTGCGGCATCGAGAAAGAGAGCCTGCGCGTGCTGCCCGGCGGCGGGCTGGCGCTGACGCCGCACCCGACGGCGCTGGGATCGGCGCTGACCCACCCGCACATCACCACCGACTTCAGCGAGTCGCAGCTCGAGCTGATCACCCGCCCGCACACCGAAATCGATGCCTGCCTGGCCGAGCTGACCGAGATCCACCAGTTCGTCTACCGCACGTTGCAGGCCGCGGGCGACGAGATGCTGTGGGTCGGCAGCATGCCCTGCGGGCTGCCGCCGGACGAGAACATCCCGATCGGCAGCTACGGCGCGTCGAACATCGCGCGCATGAAGAGCGTCTACCGCATGGGCCTGGGCCACCGCTACGGCCGGCGCATGCAGACGATCTCGGGCATCCACTACAACTGGTCGCTGCCCGGGCTGGACAACACGCGCTACTTCGGCCTGATCCGCAACTTCCGGCGCCAGTCGTTCCTGCTGCTGACGCTGTTCGGCGCGTCGCCGGCGGTGTGCACGAGCTTCGTCGCCGGGCGCGATCACGGCCTGGAGCCGCTGGCCGGCAACACGCTGTACCTGCCGCACGCGACCTCGCTGCGCATGGGCAACCTCGGCTACCGCAGCGAGGCGCAGGCCAGTCTGGCGGTGTCGTACAACAGCCTGGACAGCTACGGCGCTTCGCTGCAGCAGGCGCTGACCCGAAGCTGGCCGGCCTACGAAGCGATCGGCATCCGCAACCTCGGCGGCGAATACAACCAGCTGGCCACCAGCCTGCTGCAGATCGAGAACGAGTTCTACGGCATGATCCGGCCCAAGCGCGTGATCCACCCCGGCGAGCGGCCGCTGCACGCGCTGCGCGAACGCGGCGTCGAATACGTCGAGGTGCGCTGCATGGACCTCGACCCCTTCCTGCCGGTGGGCATCGACGCGGCGGTGATGCGTTTCCTCGACCTGTTCCTGCTGCACTGCCTGCTGGCCGACAGCCCGCCCGACACGCCCGACGAGATCGCCGCGCTCGGCCGCAACCAGCAGCGCACCGCGGCGCGCGGCCGCGAGCCGGGGCTGATGCTCGAGCGCGCCGGGCGCGAAGTGGCGCTGATCGATTGGGGCGCCGAGATCGTCGAGCAGTGCGCGCCGCTGGCCGGCGCGCTCGATGCCGCGCTCGGCGGGGGCGGCTACCGCGACGCGCAGCGCGCGGCGCAGGCCGCGCTCGCGTCACCGTCCAGCCTGCCGTCGGCGCGCGTGCTCGCGGCGATGCGCGCCGACTTCGACGGCTCCTACGTGCGCTGCACGCGCGCGCTGTCGAAGGCGACGCGCGCGCACCTGCTCGAGCTGCCCTGGTCCGACGAGGCGCAGCAGCGCTACGCGGCGCTGGCCGCGCAGTCGCTCGCGCAGCAGCGGCAGATCGAAGCTGCCGACGCGATGCCCTTCGAGGCCTACCGGCAGGACTACCTGTCGCCGCGGCGGCTGGGCCTGCCCAGCGCCGCGGCCTGAAGCCGCGGCGGGTGCCGCACCGGGTGCCGCGGCCCCGGCGGTCGAAGATCCGGCGCGAGCTTCGGCTTCAGCCGCAGCTGCCGCAGCAGCCGCCGCCTTCGGCCGCGGCGGCCACCGTCGCGGCGAACACGCGCTTGGGCGTGTAGCCGGCTTCGCGGATCGCATCGGCCAGCACCTTGGCGGTGGCCGCGGCCGACTCCACCTCGACGCGGTGGCCGGCCAGGTCGATCTGCACCTTGGCGTCGCGGTCGACGGCGGTGAGCGCCTGGGTGATGGCGTTCACGCAATGGCCGCAGCTCATGTCTTGGACTTCGAAGGCGTACATCGGGGGTTCCTGCACGAAGGGTTGGAGGCGGCGACACTGTCGCCCCTGCCACAGTGGGAAGGTCAAGGCCATGCCGCCAATAACCTCGTGCCAATCGCGGAATAGCGGCGGGCCGTGTTGACCTTGCCAGCATGGGAAGCCCGAAGATTTTCGCACGTTGCACTGTCGCCATTCGGGGAACGCGATGAACACCACCACCAGCTCCGAGACGAATGCCATCCGGCTGCCGATCGGCGGCATGACCTGCGCGTCGTGCGTCGCGCGGGTCGAGAAGGCGCTGAAGGCCGTGCCCGGCGTCGAGTCGGCCAGCGTCAATCTCGCGACCGAGCAGGCCACGGTCCAGGCTGCGGCCGGCGTCACCGCGGATGTGCTCGCCGCCGCGGTGCGCAAGGCCGGCTACGAGGTGGCGAGCACCGAGACGACGCTGCAGATCGAGGGCATGACCTGCGCGTCGTGCGTCGGGCGCGTCGAGCGCGCGCTGCTGAAGGTGCCGGGCGTGACGGGCGCGGTCGTCAACCTCGCGACCGAGCGCGCGACCGTGCAGGCGCTGGCGACGGTGCCGGCGGCGGCGCTGCGCGCGGCGGTCGAGAAGGCCGGCTACGGCGTGAAGGATGTTGCCGACGCCACCCCCGCGCCCGTGAAGCGCCTGCCCGAATGGTGGCCGGTGGCGGTGGCCGCGGTGCTGACGCTGCCGCTGGTGCTGCCGATGCTGCTGCAACCCTTCGGCATCCACTGGATGCCGGGCGGCTGGGTGCAGTTGGCGCTCGCCGCGCCGGTGCAGTTCTGGCTCGGCGCGCGCTTCTATCGCGCCGGCTGGAAGGCGGTGCGCGCCGGCACCGGCAACATGGACCTGCTGGTCGCGCTCGGCACGTCCGCCGCCTTCGGGCTGTCGCTGTATCTGCTGCTCGCGCACACCGGGCACGGCGCGCCGCACCTGTACTTCGAGGCGTCGGCAGCGGTGATCACGCTGGTGCTGCTCGGCAAGTGGCTCGAAGGCCGCGCCAAGCGCCAGACCGCCGACGCGATCCGCGCGCTCAATGCGCTCAAGCCCACGACGGCGCGCGTGCGCCGCGGCGACGCCGAGGTCGACGTGCCGGTCGAGCAGCTGCGCGTCGGCGACCTGGTCGTCGTGCGCCCCGGCGACCGCGTCGCGGTCGACGGCGAAGTGGTCGAAGGCCGCAGCCACATCGACGAATCGCTGATCACCGGCGAGAGCCTGCCGGTGGCCAAGGACGGCGGCGACAAGGTGACCGGCGGATCGGTCAACGCCGAAGGGCTGCTGCTGGTGCGCACCACCGCCGTCGGCACCGAGACGACGCTGGCGCGCATCATCCGCATGGTCGAATCGGCGCAGGCGGCGAAGGCGCCGATCCAGCGGCTGGTCGACCAGGTCAGCGCCGTGTTCGTGCCGGTGGTGCTGGGCATTGCGCTGGTCACCTTCGTCGGCTGGGCGGCCACCAGCGGCGACTGGGCGCAGGCGTTGATCAACGCGGTCGCGGTGCTGGTGATCGCCTGCCCGTGCGCGCTCGGCCTGGCGACGCCGACCGCGATCATGGTCGGCACCGGCGTGGCCGCGCGCCACGGCATCCTGATCAAGGACGCGCAGGCGCTCGAGCTGGCGCACGCGGTGGACGTGGTTGCCTTCGACAAGACCGGCACGCTGACCGAGGGCAAGCCGGCGCTGGCCGCGGTGGAAGCCGCCCCGGGCGTCGAGCGTGCCGAGGTGCTGCGCCTCGCCGCCGCGCTGCAGCGCACGAGCACGCACCCGCTGGCGCTCGCGGTGCTCGACAGGGTGCGCGCCGAACGCATCGCGGTGCCGGCGGCGCGGCAGGCGCGGGCGCTTCCGGGCCGGGGCGTCGAAGGCGAGGTCGGCGGCCGCGCGGTCGCGCTCGGCAGCACGCGGCTGCTGCAGGAGCTGGGCGTCGATGCGGGCGCGTTGGCCGGCGCGGCGGCGCGGCTCGAGGCGCAGGGCCGGACGGTGTCGTGGCTGGTGCACCGGCCGGTGCAGGCCTACGAGCTGCTCGGGCTGCTCGCCTTCGGCGACACCGTCAAGCCCAGCGCGAAGCAGGCGGTCGCGCGGCTGCACCAGCTCGGCATCAAGACCGTGATGCTGACCGGCGACAACCGCGGCGCGGCCGAAGCGGTCGGCCGCGAGCTCGGCATCGACGACGTGCGCGCCCAGGTGCTGCCCGGCGACAAGGCGGCGGTGGTGCAGCAACTGCGCGACGCCGGCGCGGTGGTGGCCTTCGTCGGCGACGGCCTGAACGACGGGCCGGCGCTGGCCGCGGCCTCGGTCGGCTTCGCGATGGCCGGCGGTGCCGACGTCGCCACCGAGACGGCGGCGATCACGCTGATGCGCGGCGACATCCGGCTCGTCGCCGATTCGCTCGACGTGTCGCGGCGCACCTACTCCAAGATCAAGCAGGGGCTGTTCTGGGCCTTCGCGTACAACACGCTCGGCATTCCGCTGGCGGCGCTCGGGCTGCTCAGCCCGGTGATCGCCGGCGCGGCGATGGCCTTCAGCAGCGTCAGCGTCGTGACCAACGCGCTGACGCTGCGCCGCTGGCGCGCGACCACCGACGCGCCGCCCGCGTCGCACCCGCCCGCGGCCGAAGCGCGCCACGCCACCACCTGAGGACGAGGACGATGAACCCGATGAACATCGGCGACGCCGCCAAGGCCTCGGGCGTGTCGGCGAAGATGATCCGCCACTACGAGAGCGTCGGCCTGTTCCCGCAGGCGGCGCGCACCGACGCCGGCTACCGGCTCTATGGCGACAAGGAGATCGGCACGCTGCGCTTCATCCGCCATTCGCGCGACCTGGGCTTCTCGATCGAGCAGATCCGTGCGCTGCTCGGCCTGTGGCAGGACCGCGAGCGCCCGAGCCGGCAGGTCAAGGCGCTGGCGCAGGCGCACATCGTCGAGCTCGACGCCAAGCTCGCCGAGCTGCAGGCGATGAAGGCCACGCTCGAACACCTGGTGCACTGCTGCCACGGCGACGACCGGCCCGAGTGCCCGATCATCGACACGCTCGAATCGGCAGCCGCCGTGCGCGGCGAGCCCGCGCCGCACGGCGCCCATGCGGGGCTGCAGCCCGGCCGGCGGCGCACGCGCTGAGCTTCAGCCCCGGCTCGTGCCGATCAGCTCGAGCACCGCGCGCGCGGTGGCTTCGGGCTGCTCCATCGGGAACAGGTGCGAGCCCTCGATCCAGCCGGCGCGGCCATGGGTCAGCGCCTGGGTCGCGGCAAGGCCGATCTGCCGGCCTTCGTGCGAGCGCGTGCCGCCGAGGTACGCGATCGGGCAGTGCGGCGGGTGGCGGCGCAGCAGCGCCGGCAGGTGGTGCGGCACGGTCAGGTAGATGTGCGTCTCGACCTCGCGCCGGAACGCCAGGCGCACGCCGCCGGTCGGATCGGGCTCGGTGGCGCGGTGCGCGTAGTCGTGCAGCAGCCTCGGGTCCCAGCGCTGGAACGCGCGCTTGCCGGCGAAATGGGCCTGCGCGTCCTGCGCCGACGCCCAGTGCGTGCGCCGCTTGTGCGAGCCCTGCGCCGGCGACACGCGCCGCATCAGCCCGGTGAGCTTGGCCACGCGCAGGCCCTGGGCCTTCCAGCCGGCCACCAGCGGCGAATCGAGCAGCACCACGCCGGCAGCCAGGTCGGGCCGGCGGCTGGCGGCCAGCAGGCTCAGGTAGCCGCCGAGCGAGTGCCCCACCAGCTGCACCGGCGCACCGCCGGCCTCGCGCTCGATGTAGTGGATCAGCTCGTCGCGCAGCCGCGGCCAGTTGCCGCTGACCGGGTAGTGCGGGTCGTGGCCGAATTTCGCCGGCGCCAGCACGCGCCAGCCGGCGGCGCGCCAGGCGTCGAACAGCACGCCATAGGTCGCCGCCGGGAAGCCGTTGGCGTGGGCGAAGACGATCGTGCCGGCCGGGGCGTGGGCCGCGGCTGTGGGCTCGGTTCGGTCGGACGGGTGCAGTGGCGCAGTCATGGGGCTTTGGTGCGTTGCAGGGACTTGAGCCGGTACAGCGCTTCGAGCGCGTCGCGCGGCGTCAGCGTGTCGGGGTCGATGCGCGCCAGCGCCGCCTCCAGCGCCGACGGCGCCGCCTCGGCGGCGGCCGGCGGCGGCGCGAACAGGTCGATCTGCGCATGGCCGGCCTGCGCCTGCTGCTCCAGCGCCTCGAGCGTGTGCCGCGCCCGGCGGATCAGCGCCGGCGGCATGCCCGCCAGCCGCGCGACCTGCACGCCGTAGCTGCGGCTGGCCGGGCCGGGCTCGATCTGGTGCAGGAACACGATGTCGTGGCCGCTTTCCACCGCGCCCACATGCAGGTTGAGCGCGCGCTCGTGCTTCGCCGGGAATTCGGTCAGCTCGAAGTAGTGGGTCGCGAACAGCGTGAAGCTCTGGTTGCGGTCGTGCAGGTGGGAGGCGATCGCCGCGGCCAGCGCCAGCCCGTCGAAGGTGCTGGTGCCGCGGCCGATCTCGTCCATCAGCACCAGGCTCTGGTCGGTCGCGCCGTGCACGATCGCCGCCGCCTCGGTCATCTCGAGCATGAAGGTCGATTGCGCGTTGGCCAGGTCGTCGGCCGCGCCGATGCGTGTGTGGATCGCGTCGATCGGCCCCAGCCGGCAGGCGGCGGCCGGCACGTAGGAGCCCATCGCCGCCAGCAGCACGATCAGCGCCACCTGGCGCATGTAGGTGCTCTTGCCCCCCATGTTGGGCCCGGTGATCACCAGCAGCTTCGTCTTGGCGTCGAGCCGGCAGTGGTTGGCGATGAAGGGGCCGGCGCCGGTCTCGGCCAGCCGCGCCTGCACGACGGGGTGGCGGCCGGCCTCGATGTCGAGGCACGGGTGCGCGACGAACTCGGGCCGGCACCAGTCGAGCGTGGCCGCGCGCTCGGCCAGCGCCGCGAGCGCGTCGAGCGCGGCGAGCGCGTCGGCCAGCGCCGCCAGATCTGCCAGGTGCGGCTGCAGCGCGTCGAGCAGTTGCTCGTACAGATGCTTCTCGCGCGCCAGCGCGCGCTCCGACGCCGACAGCGCCTTGTCCTCGAAGGCCTTCAGCTCGGGCGTGATGAAGCGCTCGGCGTTCTTCAGCGTCTGCCGGCGCCGGTAGTCGGCGCCGACGCGGTCGAGGTTGGAACTGGTGACCTCGATGTAGAAGCCGTGCACCTTGTTGTACTGCACGCGCAGGTTGGCGATGCCGGTGCGCGCGCGCTCGCGCTGCTCGAGCTCGAGCAGGAAGGCGTCGCAGTTCTGGCCGATCGCGCGCAGCTCGTCGAGCTCGGCATCGACGCCGGCGGCGATCACGCCGCCGTCGCGCAGCAGCACCGCCGGCTCGTCGGCGATCGCACTCAGCGCATCGGCAATCGCCGGCGCCGGTTGCAGCGCCGCGTGCAGCGCGTCGAGCAGCGCGCTGCCCGCGGGCGCGGCGGCGCGCAGTGCCGGCAGCGCCAGCAGCGTGGCGCGCAGGCCCGCCAGCTCACGCGGCCGCACCTGGCGCAGCGCGATGCGCGCGGTGATGCGCTGCACGTCGCTGACGCGGCGCAGCGCGGCGCGCAGCGCGTCGAAGCCGGCATCGGCCAGCCGCGCGATCGCGGCGTGGCGCTGGACGGCATCGGCACGATCGCGCCGCGGGTGCGTCAGCCAGTGGCGCAGGCAGCGGCTGCCCATGCCGGTCGCGCAGGTGTCGAGCAGCGACAGCAGCGTCGGGCCCGGCTCGCCGCGCAGCGTCTGCGTCAGCTCGAGGTTGCGGTGGGTGGTGGGCGGCAGCTCGAGCAGGTCGCCGCCGCGGCCGACCTCGAGCCGGGTCACGTGCGCGAGCGCCTGGCCCTGGGTGTGCTCGGCGTAGCTCAGCAGCGCCGCGGCGGCGGCCTGCGCGGCGGCCAGCGCCTGCGCGCCGTAGCCGGCCAGCGACGCGACCTTCAGCTGCGCGCATAGCTTGCGCAGACCCAGCGCCGTGTCGAACTGCCAGGCCGGGCGCGGCGTGCGCGCCGCGCGCAGCGCCAGCGCGGCCGGCGGCAGCGGGTTGCCGTCGAACAGCAGCTCGGCCGGGTCGAGCCGCGCCAGCCAGCCGGCCAGCTCGGCCTCGCTGCACTCGGCCATGCCCAGGCGGCCGCCGGCCAGCGCGAGCCAGGCCAGGCCGATGCGGCCGCGCTGCAGGTGCAGCGCCAGCAGCAGCGTGTCGGCGCGCTCGGCGAGCAGCTCGCTGTCGGTGACCGTGCCCGGCGTGACGATGCGCGTGACCTTGCGCTCCACCGGCCCCTTGGCCGTGGCGACATCGCCCACCTGCTCGGCCACCGCCACCGCCTCGCCGAGCGCGAGCAGCCGCGCGAGGTAGCTCTCGACCGAATGCACGGGCACGCCGGCCATCACCACCGGTTCGCCGGCGCTGCTGCCGCGGGTGGTCAGCGTGATGTCGAGCAGCCGGTTCGCGCGGCGCGCGTCGTCGTAGAACAGCTCGTAGAAGTCGCCCATCCGGTAGAACACCAGCGTCGCCGGATGCTCGGCCTTGATGCGCAGGTACTGCTGCATCATCGGCGTGTGGGCCGACAGGTCCTGCTCGCGATTCATTCTTCGTTCGTGCGGCCGGCATGTGGTGCCGGGGGCGGTTGGCGCCTGCGGCGGCGGATGGCCCGAAGCGGCGGCCGATGGCGGGTGATCTGCGGCGACGGTGCAGCGGCAGCGAAGGCTGGGGGCACGGCAGGAAGCGGGTGGCGATGAAGGCGCGGTGCGGCAGGCGGGTGGGCGGCGGGCGCTGCCCGCCTGGCGCCGCGGGCCGGCCACGGATGCGCAGTGCGGGTGCGGCAGCATCGGGCCGGGCGCCCGGGCGCGGCGGCCGCCATTGTCCTTGATGGCCGCGCCGATGCGCGCGCGTGCCGCCAGGCCCTGGGGGCACTCAGAGCGCCGGCGGCAGCTCGCGCCACGCCGGCGGCTGGTTCTTCGCGGCCGCCAGCCGCTGGCGCGTGGCATCGGCCTCGTCGATGAGCATGCCCAGCGAGGCCAGCAGATGGCGCGCATCGGTGTAGTGCGACGGCGGCGACAGCCGGTCGCCCGCGCGCGCGTAGAGCGTGTTCAGCATCGCGAAGTCGCGCCGGCCCTTTTCGGCGATCACGACCACCGGCAGCGCGTAGTCGGTCACCAGCGTCTCCAGCTCCAGCGGCACGCTCGACGCGTCGCTGACGTCGGCGATGATGAACGCCGCCAGGCCGGCCAGCACCTTGGCGGTCTCGCGCGTATCGCGCTGGGTTGGCGGCTCGAAGTCGAACAGCATCGGATACCAGCCGCGCGCCGCGAGCGCGTCGCGCAGCGAGCGCAGCACTGCGATGCGCTCGGGCGTGAAGCGGCCGAGCAGCAGCACGCCGCGCGTGGTGACGGCGTCGATCACGTCGCGCAGCTTTGGGTTGTGCAGCAGCAGGGAGATGAACTGCGCCAGCTCCAGGTTGGGCGCACTCGGCAGCGGGCCGCCGGCCGGGTCGATCGACAGGTCGGCATGCAGCGTGCGCCGCCGCTCGGCACTGTCGTCCAGCGTCAGGCCCCAGGCGGAGCAGCCGTAGACGCGCGCACCGCGCAGGCTCGTGCCGCGCAGATCGGCGCCGACCAGGCTGCAGCCGCGCAGGTCGCAGCCGTCGAGGCGGGCGCCCGCAAGCCGGGCGCGCGCCAGGCTCGCGCCGACGAAGGCGGTCCCGTCGAGCTGGGTGCGGGCATCCATCGTGCAGCCGTCGAGCCGCGCGCCTTCGAACGATGCGCCGCGCAGGTCGGCCCCGCCCAGGTCGGCCTCGCGCAGGTCGGCACCGAGAAACTGCACGCCCTGCAGGTCGGCCGCGCGCAACCGGGCGCCCCGGAAGTCGGCGGCCTTGAAGAACCCGCGCACCTGCACCCGGTCGAGGATCGCGCCGCGCAGCTTGACGCGCCCGAGGCTGAGCGTGCCCAGGTCCGCGCCGCTGAGGTCGACCCGGCGCGGCTCGTAGCGGTGGTCGCCCTTGCGCCACAGCACTTCGCCCCGCTCGCGCCGCCGGCGCGCAGCTTCGGTCGGCACGGCCACGGTGTTGTAGATCTGCCAGCGCACCAGCGCCTCGCCGCGCGCATCGCTGTGCAGCGGCGTGGCGCACAGCCGCAGGAACTCGTCCAGGTCGGCCTGGTTGCCGGTGAACCCGGCGGATGCGGCTCGTGTCGGCATGGCGGTGCGCTGCAGGCTGGCCTGAGAGGCTGAGAGGTTCCGGCAAGTCTGCCTCGCGTCGCGCTGCCGGGCAAGATTGCGGGCCGGCAGCCGCGGCGGCGCTGCCGCAGCCGCATCGGCCTGGCGGCCGGCAGGCCCTGGCCGCGATCGATTCGGGGCGGCGCGCCGGCGGTGCCAAGACCGGACCGGCCATGCGGGATCGACGCAGGGCCGGTGCGAAGGGGCAGGGCACAATGGGCCGGCGCCCGTTCCGCTCCCGGGCGGGCGCACCGCGGATCGCGCGGGCCCTGCGGACAACTTCGTCGAAGAAGGCAAGCATGAGCACCATCGAAGTCGTGGGCGCCGGCCTGTTCGCGGTGGCGGTGGTGCACACCTTCTCCACGAAGTTCTTCGAGGGACTGGCACACCGCAACCCCGAGCACGCCGGCATCTGGCACCTGCTGGGCGAGGTCGAGGTGGTCTTCGGCTTCTGGGCGATGGTGCTGATGCTGGCGATGCTGGCGCTGCAAGGGCGCGATGCGGCAACCGCCTACCTCGACTCGCGCAACTTCACCGAGCCGATGTTCGTGTTCGTGATCATGGTCGTCGCCGGCAGCCGCGCGATCCTGCAGCTGGCACGCGACGCGGTGGACGTGATCGCGCGCCTGGTGCCGCTGGCCGGCAGCATGGCCTTCTACTTCGTGGCGCTGGCCTTCGTGCCGCTGCTCGGATCGTTCATCACCGAACCCGCGGCGATGACGCTGGCCGCGATCATGCTGCGCGACCGGCTGTTCAGCGTCGGCAGCGTGTCGCAGAAGCTCAAGTACGCGACGCTCGGCGTGCTGTTCGTCAACGTGTCGATCGGCGGCACGCTGACCTCGTTCGCCGCGCCGCCGGTGCTGATGGTCGCGTCGAAGTGGGGCTGGGACAGCTGGCACATGCTGGCGAACTTCGGGTGGAAGGCGGCGGTCGCGGTCGGCGTCAATGCGCTGGCGGCTGCGGTGCTGTTCCGGCGCGAGCTGGCTGCGCTGCCGCGCACCGAAGGCGGCGGCAGCGGCCGGTTGCCCGCGTGGGTGATCGTGCTGCACGTGCTGTTCCTGGCCGGGGTGGTCGCGTTCTCGCACCATCCGGCGGTGTTCATGGGGCTGTTCCTGTTCTTCATGGGCCTGGCGACCGCCTACCCGCACTTCCAGGACCGGCTGATCCTGCGCGAAGGCCTGCTGGTGGCCTTCTTCCTGGCCGGGCTGGTGGTGCTCGGCGGCCAGCAGCGGTGGTGGCTCGAGCCGCTGCTGCGCGGCATGGACGCCAACACGGTGTTCTACGGTGCGACTGCGCTCACCGCGATCACCGACAACGCCGCGCTGACCTACCTCGGTTCGCTGGTCGAAGGGCTCAGCGACGAGTTCAAGTTCGCGCTCGTGGCCGGTGCCGTCACCGGCGGCGGGCTGACCGTGATCGCCAACGCCCCCAACCCGGCCGGCTTCGCGATCCTGCGCGGGCACTTCGACCAGGGTGCCATTCATCCGCTGGGGCTGTTCGCCGCCGCGCTGGGGCCGACGATCATCGCGATCCTGGCGTTCCAGCTGCTCTGATCGGGGTGCCGCGGTCGCCGCGGCGGTTGCGCCGATCGCCTGTCGCTGATCGCCGATCGGGGCGGCGCTCGGTTGCGCGGCCAAGCGCCGCTGACGCTTCGGCAGGCCGGGCCCGCAGCGCAGCCGGCCTTGCACGCGTGGCGACACGGCGCACGATGCGCGTGCGCCGATTTGAAGATGCACTTGAGCTGCATCAATTGTTCCGCACTTAGGCCTTCGCCTGCGGGTGCGCCTGCATAGCCGCTGCGCGGGCTGCGTCCTATGCTGTGCCCGGATCACTCACGAGGCAGCAGGCGATGACCGACAGCTTGGGGCGCAGCAGGGTGCAGCGATGACGGCTGCCGGACGCGCCTCGAGGGCGGGGCGGTGAGCCGCGCCGGCCCTGCCGCCGCCGCCCGGCGGCGGCCTGATGCGATGCCCTGCACGGCGGCGGCCCGTGTCGAAGCGGCCGGCGTTCGGCCGGCCAATCCCCGCGGCCCAATCCATTCGATGCCATGACGCGAATCCTCCAGCGAGAGCAGTTCTCCGAACAGACCTTCCTGTGGGAGATCGACGCACCCGACGTCGCCAACGCCGCCGAGCCGGGCCACTTCGTGATGCTGCGGCTGGACGAAGCCGGCGAGCGCATCCCGCTGACCGTGGCCGACTTCGACCGCGAGCGCGGCAGCGTCACCGTGGTGGTGCAGGCGCTCGGGCGCACCACGCGCGAGATGCGCGACCGTTACGCCGCCGGCGACGAGTTCGCCGATTTCGTCGGCCCGCTCGGGTTGCCGCAGCATGTGCAGAAGGTGGGCCACGTGGTCTTCGTCGGCGGCGGGCTGGGCGTGGCGCCGGTGTACCCGCAGCTGCGCGCCTTCAAGCAGGCGGGCAACCGCACCACCTGCATCGTCGGCTTCCGCAACCAGGACCTGGTGTTCTGGGACGACAAGCTCGCCGCCTGGGCCGACGAGCTGATCCTGTGCACCGACGACGGCAGCGCCGGCCGGCCCGGCTTCGTGACCGCGGCGCTGGCCGAATTGATCGAGCGCGACCGCCCCGACCTGGTGGTCGCGATCGGGCCGATGCCGATGATGCATGCGTGCACCGAAGTCACGCGCCCGTCGGGCGTGCGCACGATGGTGTCGCTGAACACGATCATGGTCGACGGCACCGGCATGTGCGGCTCGTGCCGCGTCACCGTGGGCGGCGAGGTCCGCTTCGCCTGCGTCGACGGCCCCGACTTCGACGCGCACCAGATCGACTTCAAGGAACTGCTCGCGCGCCAGAAGCGCTTCAAGAAGGAGGAGCAGCAGGCCAACGCCGACCTCGACCACGTGTGCAGCCTCGAGGAGCTGCTGGTCAAGCAGGGCAAGCGCACCTACAAGAAGTATTCGGCGCTCGAGCGCGTGCAGGTGCCGATGCCCGAGCGCGACGCCGCCGAGCGCGCCGCCAGCTTCGACGAGGTCAACCTCGGCTACGACTGGGCGGCGGCGCTGCGCGAGAGCGAGCGCTGCATCCAGTGCATCAAGCCCACCTGCATCGAAGGCTGCCCGGTGCGCATCGACATCCCGCGCTTCATCCGCCACCTGCTGCTGCGCGACCTGGAGTCCGCGGTCGACGCGATCTACGACTCGAGCCCGTTCCCGTCGGTGTGCGGCCGCGTGTGCCCGCAGGAGAGCCAGTGCGAAGCGCAGTGCGTGCTCGTCAAGGCGAAGATGGAGCCGGTGGCGATCGGCCGGCTCGAGCGCTTCGTCGGCGACAACGCGCGCCCGCGCGCGGCAGAGGTGCCGCAACACGACGGCGCCGGCCGGGTGGCGATCGTCGGCTCGGGCCCGGGCGGCCTGGCCGCGGCGGCCGACCTGGTCAAGCTCGGCGTCGAGGTCACGGTGTACGAGGCGCTGCACGTGGTCGGCGGCGTGCTGCGCTACGGCATCCCGTCGTTCCGGCTGCCGCGCGACATCATCGACCGCGAAGTCAACCGCCTGCGCGACGCCGGCGTGAAGTTCGAGACCAACAAGGTCATCGGCAAGACCTTCAAGATCGACCAGCTCACCGGCGCGATGGGTTTCGACGCGGTGTTCGTCGCCGCCGGTGCGGGCGCGCCGGCCTTCCTCGGCATCCCGGGCGAGTTCGCCGGCCAGGTCTATTCGGCCAACGAGTTCCTGACCCGCGTGAACCTGATGGGCGGCGACCGCTTCCCGTACCGCGACACGCCGATCGCGCTGGGCGAACGCGTGATCGTGATCGGCGCCGGCAACACCGCGATGGACTGCCTGCGCGTGGCGCGGCGCCTGGGCGCGCCCGAGGTGCGCTGCGTGTACCGCCGCTCCGAGGCCGAGGCGCCGGCGCGCGTCGAGGAATTGCGCCACGCCAAGGAAGAGGGCGTGGTGTTCTCGTTCCTGCACGCGCCGGTGGAGGTGCTGGTCAACGACGACGGCGACGTGCGCGCGCTGCGCGCGCAGCGCATGACGCTGGGCGAGCCCGACGCGCGCGGCCGCCGCTCGCCGGTGCCGCTGGAAGGCGAGTTCGTCGAATGGCCGTGCGACACCGTGATCTACGCGCTCGGCACCAAGGCCAACCCGATCGTCGGCCGCGCGACGCCGGGGCTCGAGCTCGACCGCCGCGGCTACATCGCCGCCGACGACAACACCCAGGCCACCTCGCTGCGCGGTGTGTTCGCCGGCGGCGACATCGTGACCGGCGGCGCCACCGTGATCCTGGCAATGGCCGCCGGCCGCCGTGCCGCACGCGCGATCGGCGCCTGGCTGCAGGGCGGGCGCGCCGACTGGCCGCCGTCGCCCGAACAGGTGGCCGCCTTCGAAGCCCCGCAAGCGGTGGGCGAGGCCTCGTGACGATGCGCCGCGCCACCCCAGGAGTTGCCCGATGACCGTGCTCTGCCCCAAGTGCCACCAGCCGCTCGCCGACGAGGACGACGGCCCGTACATCTGCTGCGCCGGTGCGCCGATGCAGTGGCGCTGCACCGGCTGCGGCAAGGTCAGCGAAGGCTTCGCCTTCCCCTACGGCCGCTGCCCGCAGTGCGGCGGCCGGCTCGAGCTGCGCGCCGAGCCGGCAGCGGCCGCCGGCCACGAGGCCGCTGCCACCGCCGCGGTGCGCACCGCGTTCGAGATCGAGCTCGGCGGCCGCGCCTTCTACCAGCGCGCCGCGCTCGACTGCGACGACGCCGAGCTGCGCACCCTCTTCGGCCGCTTCGCGGTGATGGAGGGCGAGCACATGGAGACGCTCGCGCGCCGCTACCACCTCGACCTGCCCGATCCGTCGCCGCAGTTCCGGCTGGAGACGGCCGCCGTCTACGCCGGCACCGGGGAGCCGCCGCGCGACGCGGCCGGCCTTTTCAAGCTGGCGATCGGGCTCGAGAAGCGCGCGGTCGCCTTCTTCAGCGAGCGCGCCGCCCACTGCGCGCCCGATTCGGCCGAACACCGGCTGTACGCCGAACTCGCGGCCGAGGAGCGCGAGCACGTCAGCATCCTGACCACCGAGTTCGCGCGCTGGCGCGACCGCATGCCGGGGCTGTTCGGCGCGCCTGCAGCCGGCGCCGACGCCGCGCATGGCGCGCCGCTGAACGCTGCGCAACTGCTGCTCGCGCCGCACGACGGCGCCAAGATCGCGATCGAATGCGGCGACGAGCGCCTGAGCTACGCCGAGCTGCGCGACCGGGTCGCGCGCGCCGCGGCGGTGTGGCGCGCGCGCGGCCTGCGGCCCGGCGACCGCGTGGCGGTCAAGCTGCCCGACGGGCTGGACTGGGTCGTGTGCTGGCTCGGCACGATCTGGGCCGGCGGCATCGCGGTGGGCGTGAACCCGCGCGTGCCGGCGCCCGAGTGGCAGTACATCCTCGAGGAAGCCGGCTTCAACGTGATCGTCGCCGAGACCGACGCCGACACGCCCGAGCCCTGGCGCGCGCACGTGATCCCGCTGGCTGAAGGCCGGCGCGCGGTGGCGGCGGCGCAGCCCGACGCGCCGGCGATCGTCGACCCGGACACGCCGGCCTTCTGGCTGCACACCTCGGGCACTTCGGGCAAGCCCAAGGCGGTGGTGCACGCGCACCGCTGCGTGCGCGAAGTCGGCCGCATCTCGGCCGAGCGCATGGGCATCCGGCCCGACGACCGGCTCTATGCCAGCTCCAAGCTGTTCTTCGCCTACCCGCTGACCAACCTGCTGCTCGCCGGCCTGCGCCTGGGCGCGACGCTGATCCTCGACCCGCAATGGCCGACCCCGGAGACGGTGGCCGCCACGGTCGCGCTGCGCAAGCCCAGCGTGCTGTTCAGCGTGCCGTCGCTGTACCGCGCGCTGCTGCACGAGGGGCGCGCACGCGCCGTCGCCGATGCCGGCGTGCGCGTGTGCGTGTCGGCCGGCGAGGCGCTGCCGGCCAGCCTGCGCCAGGCCTGGCGCGACGCGACCGGGCTGCCGATGATCGACGGCTACGGCGCGTCGGAAGTGCTGGTGCTGGTGCTGACGGCGGTCGACGGCGACGACGCGCTGTGCGTGTCGCCGGGCACGCAGGCCGAGCCGCTGGACGCCGACGCGGTGGCGGCCGGCACGCCGACGCGGCTGCTGATCCGCAGCCCGATGCAGGCGCTGGGCTACCTCGACCGCCCGGCCGCGCAGGCCGACAGCTTCCGCGACGGCCGCTTCTGCCCGGCCGACCTGTTCCTGCGCACCGAGTCGGGCCACTGGCGCTTTGCCGGGCGCGAGGATTCGATGGTCAAGGTCAAGGGCCGCTGGGTGAACCTGGTCGATCTGGAAGAGCGCCTGGGCGCCGGCCTGCCGGGGCTGCGCGAAGGCGCGGCAGTGTGGGTCTCGGATGCCGACGGCATGGGCGCGGTCGCGTACTACTACTCGGCCGGCGCGGCCGACGTCAAGGCGCTGCGCGCCGAGCTGGACCGGCGCATCGCCGCGCTGCCGCCGTACCAGCGCCCGTCGCAGCTGCTGCCGATCGACATGCTGCCGCGCACGCCCACCGGCAAGCTGCTGCGCCGCAAGCTGCTGGAGCTGTACCAGGGCAACGCCTGAAGCGCCGGGGGGCGTGGGACGAGGGCGGGCTCGGCGGCCGGCGCTACCCGGCGGTGCAATCGAGCTCGTCGCGGTGGCCGAAGCCGAGCGCGTTGTCGATCAGGTACAGCCGCTGCGGCCGGAAGCGGTACCAGCCGACCCGCGCCAGCGCCTGCGCGATCTTCGCCGGCGCACCGCCCGCCGGGCCGACCAGCGGAAAGCGCTGCGCGTAGACGGCGCGCGCGCGGTCGCGTTCGGCGCCGTGCAGCTCGGTGCAGCGGCCTTCGGCCTGGATGCCGGTGATCTGCGGCCAATCGCGGTAGTCGCGCTGGATCGTGACGGCGCAGCGCGCGTCGTGCGTCAGGCCGCGCGCGTGGCGGGTGCTCGACTTGGACAGGAACAGCAGGTCGAGCCCGTCGGGCGCGTAGAACACGGCCGCCGCCCACGGCGCCTGGCCGTCGTGGGTGGCCAGCGTCATCACGTGGTGGGTCTGCAGCAGCCGCTCGACCCGCGCGCGCAGATCCGCGCTCACGGCGGATGCGTCGAGCCTTGCCCGGCGGCATTCGGCCTGGCGCGGCCTCGTGGAATCGTCATCGCGCGGCGTCCGGGGCTGCGCCGTCGGCGCGCCCGCCCGGGGCGGTCTCCTGCAGCCTTTTCAGCCGGTAGGCCAGCTGCGGCCGCGTCAGCCCGAGCAGCCGCGCGGCCGACGACAGGTTGCCGCGCGCCTTGTCCACCGCCGCCTCGAGCAGCATCGCCTCGATGCCGTCGAGCGTCATCACGCCGTTGAGCACCGCGTCGCACAGCGCCCGGCCGGCTTCCCAGGAGCCGCCGCCGAGGCTGTCGACCATCTCCAGGCCCTCGGTGTGGAGCTGCTGCGCGTTGCTCGGGAACAGGTGCTGCACCTCGATGCGCGCGCCGCCGGGCGCGAGGATCACGCCGCGCTCGACCATGTTCTGCAGCTCGCGCACGTTGCCCGGCCACGCATAGCCGAGCAGCGCGCGCTTGGCCAGGTCGGTGAAGCCGCGCAGCTTCTTGCCGTTGATCGCCGCGTACTTGTCGAGGAAGTGGCGCGCCAGCGGCGAGATGTCTTCCTTGCGCTCGCGCAGCGGCGGGATGTCGATCTGGTAGGCGTTGAGCCGGTAGTACAGGTCGGAGCGGAAGCGCCCGGCCTTCACCGCCTCGGCCAGCTTCTGGTTGGTCGCGGCCACCAGGCGCACGTCCACCTTGCGCGGCTGCGTGCCGCCCAGGCGTTCGACTTCGCCTTCCTGCAGCACGCGCAGCAGCTTGCTCTGCGCCGGCAGCGGCAGGTCGCCGACCTCGTCGAGGAACAGCGTGCCGCCGTCGGCGCGCTCGAAGCGCCCGGCGCGCGCCACCAGCGCACCGGTGTACGCACCCTTGTCGACGCCGAACAGCTCGGCCTCGACCAGTTCGTGCGGCACCGCGGCGCAGTTGACGGCGACGAAGGGCTTGTCGGCGCGCCGGCTCATGCGGTGCAGCGCGCGTGCGAACAGCTCCTTGCCGACGCCGGTCTCGCCGAGCAGCAGCACGCTGATGTGGCTGCCCGCGGCGGCGCGCAGCAGCTCGCAGGCGGCGCGGTAGCCCGGCGACTGGCCGATCATCTCGGCGCCCATGCCGTCCTGCTGCCCGATCGTCGAGCGCAGCTGCACCACCTGGGTCTGCAGCTCGAACAGCTGGTCGGCGATCGACTCGGGCGTGAAGAAGCGCATGTGCTGCGCGGCGTCGTCCCATTCCTCGACCGGCTTGCCGATGATGCGGCAGTTGGCGTTGCCCATGCCGACGCACTCGACCTCCTTGAACAGGATCGGCCGGCCCATGAAGGCCGACGCATAGCCGCAGGAGTAGCCGATCTGCGTCCAGCACACCGGCTCGTGGTGCGTGCCGTAGTAGTGGCGGTGCCACTGGCCTTCCCAGGAGTTCTCCCACAGGAACTCGCCGTAGAAGCGGCCGGCGGCGCGGTCCAGCTCGAGCGCCACCGGCTGCACGCGCACGATGCCTTCGAGCGTGTGCAGCCGCGGCCCGGTCATGAAGGCGTCGGTGTCCGGCCGCTCCTGTGCGCGCTTGCGCGCGGCCTCGGCGTCGCGCACGCCCGACGCATGGCCCATGCGCATCAGCAGGCCCTGCGCGCGCTCCATGCCGAGGCTGTCGATCAGCTCGCGGCGCAGCAGCGCCTGCGCCTCGGCGTGCACCAGCAGCATGCGGTTCTCGTGCAGCCAGATCTGGCCGCTGTCGGGGCAGAAGCGCACGCGCGAGCGCAGGTCGTCGGCGGGCTCCGCTGCCGCCACGCTTCGAAGACGCGTCATCGGGCGGGCTCCTCGGTAGTGCAGTCGACCCTTGTACGCCACCGCGGCCGCGGCGTGGTTGAACGAAATCAAGGTCAGCGGCGCCGCGCGTCGGGGAATACGCCAGAGGCGCGGCAGCCGCGCCGCCGCGCTTGATCAATTGGTGCCCGGGGGGCCGAGCGGGCCGCCGATTTCACCAAATGGACAAGCGCCGATGCACCGCCGCGGCACGCCTGCGCGGCGTGCCGGCGCGCAGCGGCCCGCGCCTGCCCAGGCGGGTGCCGTCGCGGGGGCTGGCCTGGCACGAAGCCTGCATAGGACAAGCCACGGCCCGCGGGGCCCGACCACGCTCCATCACCGCACGAGCAGGAGACACGCGATGAAATTTCCGGTACCGCACGACGTCAAGGCCCAGACCATTCCCGGCACCGAGGGCTGGGAGCGGATGTACCCGTACCAGTACCAGTTCGTCACCGACGACCCGGTGCGCAACCAGTACGAGCGCGAGACCTTCTGGTTCTACGACGGCCTGCACTACCCGGAGCCGCTGTACCCCTTCGACACCATCTGGGACGAAGCCTGGTACCTGGCGCTGAGCCAGTTCAACAACCGCATCTTCATGGTCCCGCCGGTGCGCGGCGTCGACCACCGCGTGATCAACGGCTACGTGTACATCTCGCCGGTGCCGGTGAAGGACGGCGACGAGATCGGTGCGCGCGTGCCGCACTTCATGGAGCGCGCCGGCCACTACTACAAGAACTGGGACGCGCTCGAGGCCAAGTGGAAGATCAAGATGGAGGCGACCATCCGCGAGCTCGAGGCCCTGCAGATCCCGGCGCTGCCCGACATGGAGGATTCCAGCGTCGTGACCGAGGCGATCGGCGAATCGAAGGGCTACCACCTGCTGAAGGCCTACGACGACCTGATCAACCTCGGCATCAAGTGCTGGCAGTACCACTTCGAGTTCCTGAACCTCGGCTACGCGGCCTACGTGTTCTTCCTCGACTTCGTGCAGAAGCAGTTCCCGAGCATCCCGGCGCAGCGCGTCACGCAGATGATCTCGGGCATCGACGTGATCATGTACCAGCCCGACGAGGAGCTGAAGAAGCTCGCCGCGAAGGCGATCGAGCTGGGCGTGGGCGACCTGGTCAAGGCCAGCGCCGAATGGAGCGTGGTCGAGGGCGGGCTGAAGGCCGACGCCAAGGGCCGCGAATGGCTGATGGCGCTGAACCTCGCCAAGGAGCCGTGGTTCAACGTGTCCACCGGCACCGGCTGGTTCCACCACGACCGCTCGTGGAACGACCAGATGAACGTGCCGCTGAACGGCATCCAGACCTACATCGACAAGATCCGCGCCGGCGTGTCGATCGAGCGCCCGACCGAGAAGGTGCGCGCCGAGCGCGACCGCATCACCGCCGAGTACCGCGACCTGATCACCGACGAGGCCGCGCGCCGGCAGTTCGACGAGCTGCTGGGCTGCGCGAAGACGGTGTTCCCGTACGTCGAGAACCACCTGTTCTACGTGGAGCACTGGTTCCACTCGGTGTTCTGGAACAAGATGCGCGAGGTCGCCGCGATCCTGCAGACCCACGGCATCATCAAGGAGGTCGAGGACGTCTGGCTGCTGCGCCGCGACGAGATCAAGCAGGCGCTGTGGGACGTGGTCACCGCCTGGGCCACCGGCGTCACGCCGCGCGGCACCACCACCTGGCCGCCCGAGATCGAGTGGCGCAAGGGCGTGATGGAGAAGTTCAAGGCCTGGGCGCCGCCGCCGGCGATCGGCGTCGCGCCCGAGGTCATCCAGGAGCCGTTCACGATCGTGCTCTGGGGCGTGACCAACAAGTCGCTGGCCGACTGGGCATCGGTGCAGGAAGTGGGCGATCCCGACAAGGTCACCGAGCTCAAGGGCTTCGCCGGCAGCCCCGGCATCGTCGAAGGCAAGGCGCGGGTGTGCCGCACGGTGGCCGAGGTCGGCGAGCTGCAGGAGGGCGAGATCCTGGTCGCGCCGACCACCTCGCCGTCGTGGGCGCCGGCCTTCGCCAAGATCGGCGCCTGCGTCACCGACGTCGGCGGCGTGATGAGCCACGCGGCGATCGTGTGCCGCGAATACGGCATGCCGGCGGTGGTGGGCACCGGCCACGCCACCAAGATCATCCGCAGCGGCATGATGCTGCGGGTGGACGGCTCGTCGGGCGCGGTCAGCATCGCGCGCTGATCATGCAGGCGGCCGTGCAATCGCTGCCGCGCGCGTCGCACGACGACGCGCCCGTGGTGCGCTGGTTCGAGGACTGCGACAAGTCCTCGCTGCCCGAGGTCGGCGGCAAGTGCGCGTCGCTCGGCGAGCTCACCCGCATGGGCGTGCGGGTGCCGCCGGGCTTCGCGGTCACCACCCACGGCTGCACCCGCTTCCTGAGCGAAGCGGGCATCCTGCCCGAGATCGCCGCCCTGCTGCAGGGGCTGCCGCACGACGACATCGTGCGGCTGGAGCAGGCGTCGGCGGCGATCCGGCAGATGATCGAGTCACGGCCGATGTCGATCGAGCTCGAGGACCAGATCGCCGAGGCCTACCGGCGGCTGTCGATCCGCTGCGGGCTGCCGGCGTCGCCGGTGGCGGTGCGCTCCAGCGCCACCGCCGAAGACCTGCCGGACGCCAGCTTCGCCGGCCAGCAGGACACCTACCTGTGGATCCGCGGCGCCGACGAGGTGCTGCACCACGTGCGCCGCTGCATCTCGAGCCTGTACACCGGGCGCGCGATCGGCTACCGGCAGAAGATGGGCTTCCCTCACGAGGAAGTCGCCATCAGCGTGGGCGTGCAGAAGATGGCCAACGCCTACACCGCCGGCGTGATGTTCACGCTGCACCCGGCCAACGGCGACCGCTCGGTGATCGTGATCGACTCCAACTACGGCTTCGGCGAGTCGGTGGTGTCGGGCGAGGTCACGCCCGACCACTTCGTCGTCAACAAGGTGACGCTCGACATCACCGAGCGCACGATCTCGCGCAAGGAGCACTGCTACACGGTGGACCTGAAGAACCAGTGCAGCCACCTGGTCGAAGTGCCCTTCGAGCGCCAGACGGTGCAGTCGCTGATCGACGACGAGATCTGCGAGCTCGCGTGGATGGGCAAGCAGATCGAGAAGCACTACGGCCGCCCGATGGACGTGGAGTGGGCGGTCGACAAGGACGTGCCCTCGGGCAGCAACATCTTCATCCTGCAGGCGCGGCCCGAGACCGTGTGGAGCGCCAAGCCCAGGGCGGCGAACGCGCCCGAAGCGACCTCGGCGATGAACTACATCGTCTCCGGCCTGCTGTCGGGCCGGCGCGTGAGCTGACAACCCCGAAGGAGACACAGGCGTGATCGTGCGCAACTGGATGAAGCCGACGCCGGTGACGGTGACCGGCGACACGCTGCTGGGCGAGGCCAACCGCATCCTGTCGGAGACCAACCTGCAGGGTCTGCCGGTGGTCGAGGACGGCCGGCTGCGCGGGCTGCTGACCCGCACCAGCTGCCTGCGCGCCGCGCACCACGTGGCGCGCGCGCAGAGCCCCGACGAATACGCGTTCTTCAGCAGCCGGCTGCGGGTGCGCGACCTGATGGTGCGCAACCCCGCCACCGTCGAGGCCGACGACACGATGGAAGCCTGCCTGCAGAAGGGGCAGGAGCTGAACGTCGGCCAGTTTCCGGTGATGAGCGGCGGCGCGGTGGTCGGGCTGATCTCGGCCAACGAAGTCTTCGCGCTGGCCGCGCACTTCCTCGGCGCCTTCGAGCGGCGCTGCGGCGTCACGCTGGCGCCGATGGCGCTGGTGCCGGGCACGATCGGCCGCGTGACCGACATCGTCGAGGCCAGCGGCGCCGAGCTGGTGGCGATCTACCCGATCGGCAACGGCAAGCAGCCGGCGGTGCTGAAGAAGCTGATCGTGCGCTTCCACGGCTCGAGCGTCGCCGCGGTGACCGACGCGCTCGAGCGCGCCGGCTACACCGTGATCGAGTCGGTGCAGGACGCGCATGCGGTCGCCAAGGCCGCCTGACCCGAGCAACGCGAACCCCCGAATCCCACCCCAGGAGCCAATGCAGATGGACCTCAGAAGCTACATCGAACAGTGCGCGCAGGCCGGCGAGCTCAAGCGCATCGCCGCGCCGGTGGACTGGAACCTGGAGATCTCGCACATCTCCAAGCTGGTCGAGGAGCGCAAGGGCCCGGCGCTGCTGTTCGAGAACGTCAAGGGCTATTCGACGCCGGTGTTCACCGGCGCCTTCGCCACCACCAAGCGGCTGGCGATCATGCTCGGCCTGCCGCACGGCAACACGCTGTGCGAATCGGCGCAGGCGTGGATGAAGAAGAGCATCAGCGCCGAGGGCCTGATCAAGGCCAAGGAAGTCAAGGACGGCCCGGTGCTCGAGAACGTGATCGCCGGCGACAAGGTCGACCTGAGCATGTTCCCGGTGCCGCGCTTCTTCCCGCTGGACGGCGGCCGCTACATCGGCACCACGGTGTTCGTGGTGCTCAAGGATCCCGAGACCGGCGAGACCAACCTCGGCACCTATCGCATGCAGATGCTCGACAACAAGACCTGCGGCGTGCAGATCCTGCCGGGCAAGCGCGGCGAGCGCATCATGAAGAAGTACGCCAAGATGGGCAAGAAGATGCCCGCCGCCGCGGTGATCGGCTGCGACCCGCTGCTGTTCATGGCCGGCACGCTGATGCACAAGGGCGCGAGCGACTTCGACATCACGGGCACCGTGCGCGGCCAGCAGGCCGAGTACCTGATGGCGCCGCTGACCGGGCTGCCGGTGCCCGCCGGCGCCGAGATCGTGCTCGAGGGCGAGATCGACCCGACCGCCTTCCGCCCCGAGGGCCCCTTTGCCGAGTACACCGGCTACTACACCGACGAGCTGCACAAGCCGATCCCGAAGCCGGCGCTCGAGGTCAAGCAGATCCTGCACCGCAACGACCCGGTGCTGTGGGCCACCGGCCAGGGCCGGCCGGTGACCGACGTGCACATGCTGCTGGCCTTCACGCGCACCGCGACGCTGTGGACCGAGCTCGAGAAGATGAAGATCCCCGGCATCCAGACGGTGTGCGTGCTGCCCGAATCGGCCGGCCGCTTCTGGGCGGTGGTGTCGGTCAAGCAGGCGTATCCGGGCCATTCGCGCCAGGTGGCCGACGCGGTGATCGGCAGCAACACCGGCAGCTACGGCATCAAGGGCGTGATCACGGTCGACGAGGACATCGCTGCCGACGACCTGCAGCGCGTGGTGTGGGCGCTGTCGTGCCGCTACGACCCGATGCGCGGCACCGAGCTGATCAAGCGCGGCCGCTCGACGCCGCTCGACCCGGCGCTCGACCCGGCGGGCGACAAGCTGACCACCTCGCGCATCCTGATGGACGCGTGCATCCCCTACGAGTGGAAGCAGAAACCCGTCGAGTCGCGCCTGGACGACGAGACGGTGGCCCGCATCCGCGGGCGCTGGGCCGAGTTCGGCCTCGACTGACGGGAGGCTCGCGATGACCGCCAAGAGTGAAGACGCGCGGCGTGCCCGGCACGCCGAACTGGGCAAGCTGCTGTCGAGCCTGCCGTGCCCCGAGGCGCTGCTGTGCGCGCGCGTCGGCGACGCCACCGACGTGGCCGCGGTGACGGCGATGTGGGTGTCCTACGACCCGGTGATCGTGGCCGTCTACCTGCGCCCGGGCATGCGTACGCACCGGCTGGTCAACGAGGGCCGGCAGTTCACGCTCAACGTCGTCGACGAAGCGCAGAACCCGCAGGCGCTGCTGGCCGGCTCGATCAAGGGCGACGACCCGAAGAAGCTGGAGAAGCTGGCGCTGGAGTTCGAGCCGTCGGCGTCGATCGACAGCCCGCGCGTGGCCGGCGCGGCGGCGAGCTACGAGTGCCGCGTGCTCAAGGTCGCCGCCTGCGGCGACCACGACCTGTTCCTCGGCCTGGTCACCGGCCACGGCGTGCGCGACGGCGGCAAGCCGGTGGTGCGCTGGGGCGGGCACAGCCGTGCGATCGGCGCGGCGCTCGAAGGCCCGGCCGTCAAGTACCCGCACTAGCACAGCAGCAGGAGATCCGCATGGACAAGGCCAAGGGCGTGAAGCTGGTGATCCTGGACGTCGACGGCGTGATGACCGACGGCCGGATCGTGATCGACGACAACGGCGTCGAGCAGCGCAACTTCGACATCAAGGACGGCTTCGGCGTGGTCGCGCTGCAGATGTGCGGCATCGACGTGGCGATCATCACCTCGAAGAAGTCGGGCTCGGTGCGCCACCGCGCCGAGGAGCTGAAGATCAAGCGCTTCCACGAGGGCATCCGCAAGAAGACCGAGCCCTACGAGCAGATGCTCGCCGAGATGGGCATCAGCGACGCGCAGGTGGCCTACGTCGGCGACGACCTGGTCGACCTCGCGATGATGAAGCGCGTGGGGCTGCCGATCGCGGTGGCCGATGCGGTGGCCGAGGTGCGCGACGCCGCCGCCTACGTGACCACTGCGCGCGGCGGCCACGGCGCGGTGCGCGAGGCCGCCGAGATGATCCTGAAGACCCAGGGCAAGTGGGACGCGATCCTGTCCAAGATCGGCTGAACCCTCACAACCATCAACCCAAGGAGCAACGGCAAGTGGCCACACCCCCCCGCAGCAATCGTGAGTTCGTCGAGGCCTGCATCGCCGCCGGCGACGCGGTGCGCATCGCGCAGCAGGTCGACTGGGAGAACGAGGCCGGCGCGATCGTGCGCCGCGTCTGCGAGCTCGCCGCGCCGGCGCCGCTGATGGAGAGCATCAAGGACTACCCCGGCTTCCGCTACTTCGGCGCACCGCTGTCGACCTACCGCCGCATGGCGATCTCGATGGGGCTGGACCCGAAGACGCCGCTGCCCGAACTGGGCCGCGAATACCTGAAGCGCACCAGCGGCGAGCCGGTCGCGCCGGTGATCGTGACGCGCGACCAGGCGCCGTGCAAGGAGAACATCCTGCGTGGTGCCGACGTCGACCTGTGCCGGCTGCCGGTGCCGCTGGTGCACGACGGCGACGGCGGCCGCTACGTCGGCACCTGGCACGCGGTGATCACCAAGCACCCGGTGCGCGGCGACGTGAACTGGGGCATGTACCGCCAGATGATGTTCGACAGCCGCACGATGTCGGGCGCGGTGTTCCCCTTCTCCGACCTGGGCAAGGCGCTGAACGACTACTACCTGCCGCGCGGCGAGACCTGCCCCTTCGCCACCGCGATCGGCCTGTCGCCGCTGGCGGCGATGGCGGCCTGCGCGCCGTCGCCGATCCCCGAGCCCGAGCTCACCGGCATGCTCGCCGGCGAGCCGGTGAAGCTGGTCAAGTGCGAGACCAACGACCTCGAGGTGCCGGCCGATGCCGAGATCATCATCGAAGGCGAGATCTGCCCCGACTACAAGGTCGAGGAAGGGCCCTTCGGCGAGTACACCGGCTACCGCACCAGCCCGCGCGACTTCCGCGTCACCTTCCGCGTCAACTGCATCACCTGGCGCAACAACGCGACGATGACGATCTCCAACATGGGCGTGCCGCAGGACGAGGGCCAGTTGCTGCGCTCGTTCTCGCTCGGCCTGGAGCTCGACAAGCTGCTGCGCAGCCAGGGCATCCCGATCACCGGCGTGTACATGCACCCGCGCTCGACGCACCACATGATGATCGTCGGCGTCAAGCCCACCTACGCCGGGATCGCGATGCAGATCGCGCAGCTGGCCTTCGGCTCCAAGCTCGGCCCCTGGTTCCACATGGTCATGGTGGTCGACGACCAGACCGACATCTACAACTGGGACGAGGTCTATCACGCGTTCTGCACGCGCTGCAACCCCGAGCGCGGCATCCACGTGTTCAAGAACACCACCGGCACCGCGCTGTACCCGCACGCCAACCCGCACGACCGCAAGTGGTCGATCGGCTCGCAGGTGTTGTTCGATTGCCTGTGGCCGGTGGACTGGGACAAGATCAACGACGTGCCGTCGCTGGTGTCGTTCCGCAACGTCTACCCGAAGGACGTGCAGGACAAGGTGCTGTCCAACTGGACCAACTACGGCTTCGCGCCGGTGGCGCGCTGACGCGAAAGGGCAATTGCGATGAGCCAATGGGAAGTGTTCGTGTCCGACCTGGCCGAGCTGGCCGAGGGCCGCGACCTGGAGCTGACGATCCGCACGCTCGATCCGGGCATCCACAAGTACACCTACAAGCGCGCGAAGGTGCGCGTGTCGAGCCAGCTCGACGCCCACCCCGACGCGCTGCAGGTGCGCTACGGCCGCGGCCAGCTGGCGCCGCAGCGCTTCTCGATCCGGGTGCTCGAAGAGGTCGAGCGCCTGCCGGCCAAGTACCGCTGACGACGCGGCAGAACCGGACATGGCCTGGCGCGACCTGCGGGCGTTCCTCGACGGGCTCGGCAGCGGCCTGCGCCGCGTGGCCGAGCCCTTCTCGCCGCGCTTCGAGATCGCCGCGGCGCTGCGCGAGGCGCGCGCCGACGCGCCGGCGCTGCTGTTCGAATCGGTGGTCGGGCATCCGGGCTGGCGCGTGTGCGGCAACCTGATCGCCAACCGCGAGCGGCTGGCGCGCGCCTTCGAGACCACGCCGGCGCAACTGGCCGAGGCCTACCTGCAGCGCCGCGCGCGCGGCATCGAGCCGGTCGGCGCGACCCAGGTGCCGGTGAAGGACGTGGTCGTCACGCAGGCCGACGACCTGACCGGCCTGCTGCCGATCCTGACGCACCACGAGCTCGACGCCGCGCCCTACATCACCACCGGCGTCGTGCTGTGCCGCGAGCCCGGCACCGGGCGGCGCGGCATGGGCATCCACCGGATGCAGGTGCACGGCCCGCGCCGGCTCGGCCTGTTCCTCGCCAACCCGCCGCTGACGCTGTTCCACGCGGCGGCCGAAGCGCGCGGCGAGCCGCTCGAGGTGGCGGTGGCGCTCGGGCTGGAGCCGGCGATCGTGGTCGCGTCGGTGTGCAAGGTCGGGCCGCAGGTGCCCGACAAGATGGCGATCGCCGGTGCGCTGCGCGGCGAGCCGGTGCCGATGGTGCCCGGCGAGACCGTGGCGGTGGAGGTGCCGGCGCGCGCCGAAGTGGTGATCGAAGGGCGCGTGCTGCCGGGCGTGCGCCAGCACGAAGGCCCCTTCGGCGAGAACACCGGCGCCTACTTCAGCGCCGACAGCGCGGTGATCGAGGTCACCGCGGTCACGCACCGGCGCGAGCCGATCTACCCCGGCCTGACGCCCTGGGCCAACGACGTCGACATGCTGCTGTGGCTGGCCGCCGGCACCGAGATGCTCGGCCAGTTGCGCGCGCACGTGGCCGGCGTGGCCGACCTGGAGATCGCCAGCGGCACGGCGGGCTTCTCGATGGTGATCGCGGTCGCCGGCACCTCGCGCTCCGAGGTGCGCCGGCTGATCCACCTGGCGCTGGCCTTCGACAAGCGGCTGAAGTCGGTGACGGTGGTCGACGACGACGTCGACATCCGCAACCCGCGCGAGGTGGCATGGGCGATGGCCACGCGCCACCGGCCGGCGCACGACACGATCGTGATCACCGGCACCGACGCCTACGTGATCGACCCGTCGGCCGCGGGCGCGGGGCAGGGCTCGAAGATCGGCTTCGACGCCACCCGCGGCGGCGGAGGCGCGGCGCTCGACAAGGCACGGCTCGAGCCGCAGGCGCTGGCCAAGGCGCGCGCGCTGCTCGGCGATATGATGATTTGACGCGGAGCCGACGGCGGATCCGACAACCCAGAGGATGACGATGCGGCTCGTGGTCGGAATGTCGGGTGCCAGCGGCGCCATCTATGGCGTGCGCATCCTCGAGGTGCTCAAGCAGATGCAGATCGAGACGCACCTGGTGATGTCCGATTCGGCCAAGCGCACCATCGTCTACGAGACCGACCGCAGCATCGACGAGATCAAGGCGCTCGCCACCCACGTGCACGAGCTCAACGACGTCGGCGCCTGCATCTCGAGCGGCTCGTTCAAGCACGACGGCATGGTGATCGCGCCCTGCTCGATCAAGACGCTGTCGGCGCTGGCGCACTCGTTCAACACCAACCTGCTGATCCGCGCCGCCGACGTGACGCTGAAGGAGCGGCGCCGGCTGGTGCTGATGGTGCGCGAGACGCCGCTGCACCTGGGCCACCTGCGGCTGATGGTGCAGGTCACCGAGAACGGCGCCGTGCTGGTGCCGCCGCTGCCGGCCTTCTACCACCGGCCGCAGACGATCGACGACATCGTCAACCAGTCGGTCAACAAGGCGCTGGACCAGTTCGGCGTCGACTGCAGCCTGTTCAAGCGCTGGACCGGCAACGAAGAGCGCGAGCATGCCCGCTCGCGCAGCTGAATCGCCGGCCGCAGCGGCCACGTTCAGCGGCGAGCTGTGCCGCGGCCTGGGCGAAGGTGCGGGTTTCGTCGCGCTCGGCTGGGTGCGCGCCGGGATGCGCCGCGCGCTCGGCTTCGAACCGTGGCCGGGCACGCTGAACCTGCGCATGGGCGGCGACGCCTGGCGGCGCTGGCGCAGCGGGCTGGCGCAGCGGCCGGGCATCGCGCTGCTGCCGGCGCCGGGATTCTGCGCGGCCAAGTGCTTCAAGGTGCGGCTGAACGCCCGCGCCGAAGCCGCCGCCGTGTTCCCCGAGGTGGACGGCTACCCCGACGACAAGCTGGAACTGGTCGCGCCGGTGGCGTTGCGCGCGGCCCTCGGCCTGCACGACGGCGATGCTGTGCAGGTGCAGATCCTGCCCTGACGATGGCGGCCGCCGGCTTCGACGCCAAGGCGCTGCCGCTGCTGGCCGCCGGCCTGCCGGTGCTGCTGCTCAGCGCCGACGTCCGCGGCCGGCCGCATGCGACCTATTCCTGGACGGTGGCGGCCGGGCCGCGGCGGCTGCGCATCGCGGTGGACCGCGGCGGCCGCACCAGCGCCAACTGGCAGCGCAGCGGCCTGGCGGCAGTGCAGGTGGTCGGGCAGGGCGGATTCAACCTGCTGATCGACGGCCGCGCGCGGCGGCTGGCGCCGGCGCTGGCCTGCGCGCCGACGATGGAGCTGTGGCAGCTGGCGGTGCGCACGGTGCTCGACCAGTCCTGGCCCGGCGTGGCGACCAGTGCGCTGCGCTACCGCTGGCCTGCAGGGCAGGCGGCGCCGATGCGCCGGTTCGAGCGCACGCTGTACCGCGAGCTGCTCGGCGCGGCCGGCCGCGGATAGGCGCGGGCCGCGCGCAGCCGGCCCCGGGGGGTGCTCATAAGGCAACCTCCGCGCTTGCGCGCTCCGGTGTGAGCGCTTTGGAGCGGCCATGCGCGCTCACGAGTCGACGAAGGGCCGCCCCGAGTTGACTCACCCCCTCGGGGGGCGGCAGCGGGCATTTGCCGCCGCCTGGGGGCGTTCTCAGTCGGCCATCGCCTTGAGCTCCGCCAGCAGCCCCCGGGCGTCCGAGCCGAGCGTGTCGTCGAGCATCGGGTACATCATCTGCTCCTCCTTCATGTTGTGCGGCATCAGGATCTCGAACAGCGCCTGCGCGGCGCGCCGCCAGGCCGCACCGTCCTGCGCGGCGATCGCCGCGCGCATCTGCTCGAACACCGGCTGCATCTGCAGGTGCTCTTCGCGCATCTGCACGCTCGGGCCGGCGGCGGTCATGCCGGTGCGCTCCTCGAAGGCGGGGAACAGCAGCCGCTCTTCCATCTCGATGTGCCGCTGCAGCTGCTCGAGGAACAGCGCACCCTCGCGCGCCATCGCCGCCGCGTCGCCGACGGCCGCTGCCGCCGCAGCGCGCTCGGCGATCGCGTCGATGCGCACGTGGTCTTCCTGCATGTAGTGGCTGATCGATTCCATGGCGGTATGTCCTCGAAGGGTAGGGCGGCTGCTCAGGACTGCCGCAGCGGGTTGAATTCGTGCTTCACCGCGGCCCTGGCTCCGGCGCGCGCTTGCAGTCGATGCCGGCTTGGGCGGCGGCGCAGCTCATGTCGAACTCCCCGGTTGCCGGCCGCGGATCGCGCGCTGCGGGTTTCAGGCAAGCGCCTGCGCCGGCGCGTCGGTGTTGCGCTTGACGACGACCACCGGGCAGCCGGTGCCGTCACTGCTGCAGGGCTCGAAGCGCTTGCGCGTGGCGGCCATCGCCGACCAGCGGCGCACCGCCTTGGCCGGCGCCTGCCCCTGCTGCGCGGCGGCGGTCGGCGGCATCGGCCGGCCTTCGGCCAGCAGCTTCTCCACCCGCCGCAGCCCGAGATAGGCGGCACCGTAGGCGCCGTTGAGCTGGCCCAGCCCGTTCGGCGCCACGTGGAAGCTCGAGCCCAGCGCCTTCTCGAGCGCGTGGACCATCGCCTCGTTGCGCGTCATGCCGCCGGTGAGCATGTAGCCCGGCTCCAGGCCGACGCGGCGCATCAGCTGGATCGCGCGCCCGCCCAGCGACACCATCGCGCCCATCATGATGTCCTCGGCCGGGATGCCGTTGGACAGGTGGTTGATCACCTCCGATTCGGCGAACACCGCGCACACGCTGCTGATCGACTTGGGCGCGGTCGAGCGCAGCGCGTAGGGGCCGATGTCTTCGGTGCTCAGGCCGAGGTAGCGCGCCGTCTTCTCGAGGAAGGCGCCGGTGCCGGCCGCGCACTTGTCGTTCAGCCGGAAGGCCTTGACGCGGCCTTCGGCGTCGACCTTGATCGCCTTGATGTCCTGGCCGCCGATGTCGAGGATGGTGCGCGTGTCGGGAAACAGGTGCACCGCGGCCTGCGCGTGCGCGGTCAGCTCGGTGATCTGCGCGTGGCGGAAGGGCACGGTGTAGCGGCCGTAGCCGGTGGCGCCGACATAGACCACCTGGTCGCGCTCGAGGCCGCAGGCCTTCATCAGGTCGTCGAACACCGCCTCCGACGCCTGTGCCAGCTTGAAGCCGGTGCGGCGCACCGCGGTGCCGACCACGCGGCGCTCGGCGTCGAGTGCGATCGCCTTGGTGTAGGTCGAGCCGATGTCGATGCCGGCGACGTAGATCATGCGAGCCTCCTCAAGCCAGCGCCGCGGCGGGCGCGGCGGCAGTGCCGAATGCGTGGTCGCGCGCGACCAGCGCCGCGCCGAGCGCGCCGCAGAAGTGCGCGTCGGGGCTGACGTTGATCGGCATGCCAACCGCCTTCTCGATCAACTGCACCATCGCCACGTTGCGGCTGACGCCGCCGGTGAAGGTCACCTCCGCATGGATGCCCACGCGCCGCGCGAGCGACACGCAGCGGCTGGTGATCGCCTGGTGCACGCCCATCAGCACGTCCTCGGGCAGGATGCCCTTGGCCAGGTGGCTGATGATCTCGGACTCGGCGAACACGGTGCAGGTGGTGGTGATGCGCACCGGGTTGCGCGCCTGCAGCGCGAGCGGCCCCAGGTCGCCGAGCGCCATCTCGAGCGCGTACGACGCCGCGCCCAGGAAGCGGCCGGTGCCGGCGGCGCACTTGTCGTTCATCGTGAAGTCGGCCACCTGGCCGTCGGGCTTGACCGCGATCGCCTTGGTGTCCTGGCCGCCGATGTCGATCACGGTGCGCGTGCCCGGGAACAGCGACACCGCGCCGCGCGCGTGGCAGCTGATCTCGGTCACCTGCTCGTGGCCGAAGGACACGTTGTAGCGGCCGTAGCCGGTGCTGGCGATGCGCACCACGTCGCGCTCGTCGATGCCGGCGTCGGCCACCGCGGCCTTGAACGCGTCGTTCGCGATCGTGACCATGCTGGTTTCCATGTCGAGCAGCGCGCGCCCGACGACGCGGCCGCCCTCGTCCAGGATCACCGCCTTGGTCTGCGTGGAGCCCACGTCCACGCCGCCGGTGTACTTCATGATCAGGCCTCCTTCGCGGCAGCGGGGTGGCCGTGCGCGCCGGGCGCGGCGCCGCCGCGCTGCTGCAGCGACTCGAAGAACGCATCGACGCGGTTCTTGATCTGCGCGTCGGACCAGTAGCGCGGGTCGATCAGGTCCGACTCGATGTACAGGCTCGGCATGTTCAGCCGCTTGTTCAGGTAGTTGCGCGTGTCGGCCATGCCCGAGGACACGAAGCGGCAGCTCTTGATGCCGTGGAACACGATGCCGTCGACGTCGAAGTCGCGGATCTGCTGCGCCAGCCGCTCGTGCGCGAAGAACTGGTTCGACAGCCCGCGCTGCGCGGCCAGCGCGGTGATCTCGGCCAGGCTCTCGAGCGGGCGCGAGGTGTCGTAGACCATCTCGCCGGCGTCCATGCCGCCGGCGGCGAAGGTCAGGTAGTCGGAGTAGGCGAACACGCCGCCCCAGCTCTCGAACAGCTCGACCAGCCGGCGCATCGACACGTAGCACGGCGTGCCCGAGAACAGCAGCCGGAAGCGCTCGTTCGGCACCCGGCCCTCGCCGCGCGCGACCTTGGCGCGCAACGATTCCTCGAGGCGGCGCATGTAGTCCACGCCCTGCTCGGTGCCGCGGTACACGTTCATGATGCCGATGTAGGTCAGCCCGTCGAGCATCGCGTTGTACGGCGCCGGGCACACGCGGTTCAGCGCCATCACGGCGTTCCAGTGGGCGACCATGCGGTTGACGCGGTCCTCGACCTCGGCCAGCCGGTCGTAGTCGAAGCGCTGGCCGGTGATCCGCTCGCAGCGCGCGATCAGGTCGCGGAACTGCGCCTCGACCCACTGCGCGTCGGCCATGTGCTGCGCATCGCCGCGGCGCACCTGCCAGTTGCCGCCGCGCTGGCCCGGCAGGTCGAGCGTGAAGGTCGGCATCTTCAGCATGCGCTCCCAGATCTCGCCCCACTTGATGAAGGTGCTGCACATGTTGGACGTGATCGCGATGTCGGCCTTCGGGATCGTGCCCGCCGGGTGCTGCTGCTCGCGCAGGATCAGCCCGACATCGGCCTTGACGTAGGAGCACACGTCAGGCGAGTAGCCGTAGTCCTCCGACTCGCGCAGGTACTCCTGCGACACCTTGCGCACGCCGGTCTGCAGCGAGTTGATCTCGGGGAACACCAGCTGGAAGTCGAAGCTGCGCAGGATCTCGACCGCGTTGCCCATCACGAACACGTTGGCGACCTTCTGGCCGCGTGCCTGCGCCTGCTCGAGGCCGGCGTACCAGTCCTTCATCAGCTGCTGGCCGGCGAGGTGGGCGTTGAACTCGGCGGCGGCGGCAGGGGCTGCGGACGCAGCGGTCGGGGTGGTCGGGGCGGCAGCGGCGGCCGCGGCGGCGGTCTGGTCCAGGGTGGCGGTGTCCATCACGGATCTCCTTGGTGCTCAGGCGGTGGCGAACAGCAGCGACTCGGCGAAGGTCTCGAGCTGCATCGCCATCTGCTCGAACGAGCTCATCTTCTCCTCGAACTCGAGCACCAGGTACTGCACGCCCACCTCGTCCAGGTGTTTGGACCAGGCGACCTGCTCGTCCAGCCCCGGCTCGCAGAACTTGGCGGCGGTCACGATCGCCGCGTCGGCGCGGCTGCGGCGGATCATGTCCATCAGGTAGCCTTCCTTGGTTTTGCGCTCGTCGTGCTGCACCGGGCTCGCGTCGGAGCGCTCGACGAAGCTCTCGGCCAGCGCCCAGACCGGGTCGCCGGCCTCGGGCACGTCGGCGGTGATCCAGCGCAGCCCGACCAGCAGGTCGTCGTCGACCACGTAGCAGTTGTCGTCGATCGCCTCGAGCATCTCGAGCGGCGGCTGCTCGCAGAAACCCCCGACGAAGACCACGCGCGGCTTGTCCAGCGGCGGGCGGCGGCGCGCGCGGATGCCGGCGATCGCCTGCTCGAGCAGCAGGTTGTGCTGCTCGCAGGGCAGCCGGGTGCGCGCGCGCAGCAGCAGGTACGACTCGGTGGCGCTGAGCTTCCACGGCTCGTCGCGGCGGATCGCGTACAGCTCGCGCAGCAGCCGGCGGTTGCGGTTGTAGGCGCGGATGCTGGCGCGCAGGGACTCGTCGTCGGAACTGCGGCCGGCCTTCTTCTCCATCTCGGCGCGCAGCCGCTGGTATTCGGCGGCGACGTAGCGCACCGCGCCCGGCGTGTTCACGTTCTGCGGCAGGTACAGGATCTGCGCCAGCTGCTCGGGGAAGTTGCGCGCCCAGATGCCGGCCAGGTGCTTGGCGGCGTCGCAGATCGGGTGGGTGACGAAGCCCGACAGGTTGCCGAGCGCGCCGTTCAGCCCCATCTCGGTGGTCGAGCGGCAGATCGAGCACACGAACGAACCCATGTGGGCGTCGGCGTGCTTCAGCTCGAGCTTGTTGCCGCCGCCGAGCAGGCCCACCGGCAGCAGGCCGACCGAATGCGCGATTTCCTCGGGGAAGTACACCGGGAAGTGGCCGATCGTGCCGGTGAAGCCCTCGGGCAGCGCGTCGTCGGCCGGCACCGGCGCCTGGCGCAGGTTGTTGCAGTACTCGAGGATGTCGTCGAGATCGCCGTCGCTCGGGGCAGGGGGGTCGGTTGCCATCGCCTTCTCCTCGGCACTAAAAAAGCATTGCGGTACCGTAATACCGAAATAGCGCCGGGTCAATGCGGGCTTCTTGATTTGAATCAAACAGGCATGTGATGTGCATCTTTGCGGCGGTTCCCCGGCGGCAGCCGTCATGGCCCGTCGGTGCGGCCATCGTCGATCTGCCGGCGTTGCGGCGGCCTGCGCGGGGCGCCCGGCGCCGCAGCCGCAGCCGCAGCCGCAGAAGCAGCCGCGGAGCTGTCAAGCCGACAGCGCCGCCGAGCCGACAGAGCTGCCAAGCCGACAGAGTCGCCGAGCCGACAGAGCTGCCGAGCCGCCGAGCCGCCGAGCCGCCGCCTGCGGCCCGCCGAGCCGCGTGCGCACCGGGCCGCCCGCCCGGGCGGCTCAGCTGCCCGGCTGGAAGTTGCGCTCCTTGACCAGCCGCGCCCAGCGCTCGGCGTCTTCGGCAATGACCTTCGCGAACTGCTCGGGCGTGCTGCCGACGGGTTCGTAGTCGATCTTGGCCAGCTGCTCGCGCACTTCGGGCAGCGCCAGGATCTTCAGCACCTCGGCGTTGAGCCGCTGCACGATCGGCGCCGGCGTGCCGGCCGGCGCCAGCAGGCCGGCCCAGGAGCTGAAGGTCATGTCGTGCAGCCCGGATTCCTCCATCGTGGGCACGTCCGGCAGCGCCGGCGAGCGCTTCTTCGACAGCACCGCCAGCGGCTTGAGCTTGCCGGCGCGGATCAGCTGCACCCCGTTGAAGGGATCGACGGTGATGTCGGCTTCGCCGCCCACCACCGCCTGCAGTTGCGGGCCGGTGCCCTTGTAGGCCACCACGATCATGTCGGCCGCACCCAGCGTGGCCTTCAGCTGCTCGCCGATCAGGCTGATCATCGCGCTGCCGCCGGCGTAGTTCAGCCGCTTGCCCGGCTTGCGCGCCAGCTCTGCCAACTGCTGCACCTTGGCGACGCCCAGCCCAGGGTTGGCCACCAGCACCAGGCCGACGTTGTTGATCAGGCAGATCGGCGCGAAGCTGGTCAGCGGATGGAAATTGACCTTGTACAGCGCCGGGCTGAGCACCTGCGCGCCGGCCGTGTTCATCAGCAACGTGTAGCCGTCGGGTGCGGCGCGTGCAACCTCGGCGGTGCCGATGGTGCCGCTGGCGCCGCCCTTGTTGTCGACGACCACCGGCTGCTTCAGCGCTTCGGCCAGCCGCTGGGCGAACAGCCGCGCCACCACGTCGGTTGCGCCGCCCGGTGCGAATGGCACCACCATGCGGATCGGGCGGCTGGGCCAGTCGCCGGCGCCCTGCGCGAAGGCGCGCGGCAGCAGGCCGGCAGCGCCGGCGGCGGCGCAGGTCAACAGCACGGTTCGGCGTCGGGCGGGCGTGTGCGTCATGGCGGTCGGCTCGAAGGGGTTGGACAGGTGCACCAGCATACGCGCCCGTGCAGCCGCGGCGCCAGCGCAGATGCGCGGCGCGGCCATCAGGGCTGCGGCAGCGTTGTCGGCTCGGTCTGCCGCGTCGCCCGCCCGATGCGCTGCCAAGGCCAGCGGCATCGCGCCCACGGCGTAGGCCCGGCAGCGGCTGCGCATGGGCGTTCGGCACGCGCGCCGCGCGGGTTGCGGCAGTAGACCAAGTCCTTGCAGCCGGCAACGGCTTCGCGTCGAGGTTCGGCACGCGCGCAGCGGTCGCGATCCGTGGCCGCTGTCGGCCGGCTGCGGGTGCTTGCGCAGCAGGCGGGCGCCGGCAGACCCCGCGGCCCGTGCGGGTATGCGGGCCGGCCGCGTGCAGCGAGCGCGCGGGCCCCGGATGCTCCCGGCGCGCGCCGCGCCGGCGGCGCAGGTTCGGTGCGCGCCGCGCGGGCGGCGCAGGAGGTCGGGGTCATGCAATTGCCGCTGCAGCTTCAGGCCGATTCGCGCGAGAGCCTGCAGGCGCAACTGTTCGGCCAGTTCGTGCGCCAGATCGGCGACGGGCGCCTGAAGCCGGGCATGCGCATTCCGGCGACGCGCCAGCTGGCGGTCGACCTCGGCATCTCGCGCAACACCGTGCTGCTGGCCTACGAGCGGCTGGTGGCCGAGGGCTACGTGCAGATGCGCGGCCCGCAGGGAACCTTCGTCGTCGAACACGGCGGCGCGGTGCCGGGCCCGCTGCGCGCGGCGGGGCAGGGGGCGCCGGCCGGCGAACGCGCACCGGCCCCTCCGCGCCCGCCGGTGCACTTCAAGGGCCGCATGCACCACCTGCGCTCGCCCAACGCGGGCGAAGTCGAGTTCGACTTCTGGGTCGGCCGCCCCGATCCCCGCCTGTTTCCGGCGCGCGCGTGGCGCGTGCTGGTCGAGCGCTCGATGCAGCAGCTTCGGCAGGGCGACGGCAGCTACGGGGAGCCTTCGGGGCTGCGCCGGCTGCGCGAAGCGGTCGCCCGGCACGTCGGCGCCGCGCGCGGCATCGCCTGCGGCTGCGACGACGTGCTCATCACCAACGGCATCCAGGAAGGCCTGAACATCGTCGGGCGCCTGCTGGTGGGCCCGGGCACGGCCGTGGGCATGGAGAGTCCCGGCTACCTGGGCGCGGCCAACGTGTTCTCGAGCTTCGGCGCCGAACTGCTGCCGTGCCGGGTGGACGCCGAGGGCGCCGCCCCCGACGACCTGCGCAGCGACTGCCGGCTGATGTACCTGACGCCGGCCCACCAGTACCCGAGCGGCGTGGCGATGTCCGCGCGGCGTCGCCAGGCGTGGCTGCAATGGGCGCGCGATCGCGGCGGCTGCCTGATCGAGGACGACTACGACAGCGACTTCTACTACGACGGCCCGCCGCTGCCCGCCTTGAAGGCGGGCGACCGCGACGGCTGCGTGATCTACCTCGGCACCTTCTCGAAGAGCCTGTCCGCCGGGCTGCGCGTGGGCTACCTGATCGTGCCGCGGCAGCTGCGGATCGCGGCGATCACCGTCAAGGGCCTGATGACCAACGGCTCGCCCGGGCTGGTGCAGGGGGCGCTGGCCGAATACCTGGAACGAGGCGACTACGCGCATCACCTGCACCGGCTGCGCAAGCAGTATGCGCAGCGGCGCGATGCCCTCGGGGCGGCGCTGGCGCGCTGCTTCGGCGGCGCCGCTGCCGTGGGCGCGCAGGCCGGCATGCACGTGCTGTGGCAGGCGCCGGACGGCCTGCCGCCGGCGCCGGAACTGGAGAACCTGGCACGCGCGCAGGGCGTGGGCGTGTACGGTCTGGAGAGCGCCAACGTGTGGCTGCACGACGCGCGCCAGCCCGAGCACTGCCGCCGCTGCCTGCTGCTGGGCTACGCGGCACTCGACTGCAGCCAGATCGCGACGGGCATCGAGCGCCTGGCTGCGGCGGTCGGGCGCGCGTAACCGAATCGCGCCGGGCGCGGCGTCGGCCATGCCGCCCGCCCTTGCTCGATGGTTCCACCGCCGCGGTCGTGCATGGTACTTGCGGGCCTGCCGGCGATTGCGGACGATGCGCCGGCGGGCGTGTTCGCAGTGCCGGCATCGCACCGGCGGGCTGCGGCCAGCCCCGCACGAGGAGACGAGCCATGCGTAGCCTGCTGGGCCGGATTGCCTTGGTGTCGATGCTGGTGCTGGCGGCGGTGGGTGCGCGCGCCGACATCTGGGACACGGTGCCCGACGAGACCCTGAAGGCGCTCGAGCTGCAGCGATCGGCGACGCCCAAGCAGTTGTACGAAGCGCTCGTCACCCGCTACAAGGCCAACGTGACCAAGGGCAAGCTCGCCAAGTGGTGGGAGCCCACGGCCTTCGACATGTACATGGCGCCGGGGCTGTTCTACAAGCCGCCGGCGCTCGATCTGCAGGTCACGCGCGAGCAGTGCGTGCAGTGCCACGAGACGGCCACGCACGGCTGGGTGCGCTCGTGGTCCAAGAGCGTGCACGCGAACCTCGACCAGATCCGGCAGCTGCCGGCCGACGACAACCGCGCGTACAAGAAGCAGATCATCGTCGAGGTCGAGCAGGGCCTGCAGGCGCAGGGCCTGCTGCCGGCGGGCCAGACGCTGAAGGACGTCGGCTGCATCGACTGCCACATGGGCGTGGGCAAGAGCGGCGGCAACCACGCGAAGGACCTGCACCTGCCCACGCGCGCCGAGTGCGGCTCCTGCCACATCCGGCAGTTTGCCGAGGCCGAATCCGAGCGCGACACCCAGACCTGGCCGCAGAAGCAGTGGGCGCAGGGGCATCCGTCGCACGCGGTGGACTACACCGCCAACGTCGAGACCGCGAGCTGGGCCGCGCTGCAGCAGCGCGAGGTCGCCGCCGGCTGCACGATGTGCCACTACAACCAGACCAAGTGCGACGGCTGCCACACGCGGCACGAGTTCGCCACCGTCGAGGCGCGCAAGCCCGAAGCCTGCTCGACCTGCCACAACGGCGTCGACCACAACGAGTACGAGCAGTTCCTGCTGTCCAAGCACGGCACCGCCTACCAGGCCCACGGCAACCGCTGGGACTGGAACGCACGGCTGGCCGATGCGATGGACAAGGGCGGCCAGACGGCGCCGACCTGCCAGACCTGCCACATGGAATTCAAGGGCCAGTACAGCCACAACGTGACGCGCAAGGTGCGCTGGGGCTTCCTGCCGTTCAAGAACATCGCCGACAACCTCGATCACCCGTGGTTCCAGGACCGCAAGCAGGCCTGGGTCGGCACCTGCGCGCAGTGCCATTCGCAGCGCTTCGCGACGACCTACCTCGACATGTCCGATTCCGGCATCAAGGCCGGCGTGAAGCTCGTCGAGGAATCGCGCGCGGTGGTGCAGAAGCTGTACGACGACAAGCTGCTGGTCGGCCAGAAGACCAACCGCCCGGCGCTGCCCGAGCCCGAGAAGGACGAACCCGGCGCCTTCAACTCCCTCTTCTTCAGCAAGGGCAACACCTCGACGGTGGTGGACCGCACCTTCGCCGAGATGTGGGAGCAGCATGTCGCCCGCTACATGAAGGGCCTGCAGCACGTGAACCCGGGCGGCTGGACCTACTCGCACGGCTGGTCCGACCTGATCAAGGACCAGACGATCATCAACGAGTACGACACCGTGCTGCGCGAGAAGGCGCAGATGGAGCAGCGCGTGCAGAAGCTGGAAGGCGGCACGCGCCGCAGCTCGCTGCACGACGGCGGCGCGGGCTGGCTGCGCAGCGCCGCGCGCTGGTTGGACGATGCGGTGTGGGGTGTCTCCGGCACGATGGCGCTGGCCGGCGGCGGGCTCCTGTTCGCCGCGCTGCGCGGACGGCGCCGCGGATCGGACGGCGCTGACGGGCGCGACGCCGGGCACTGAGGCCGTGCGGGCATTGGCGCCTGGCATCGACGCCGGCAACTGACGCTGGCAACTGACGCTGGCAACTGACGCCGCTGCACGATGAGCACCGCCCTCGCATGGCGCCGCCCGCCCGCCGCGATGCGCCGGCCCCGCCGGCTGCTCGGGGGTCTCGGGCTGCTGCTGCTGCTCGCGGCGGCGTGGCTGGCGTGGCGCACGCTGGCGGCGCCGGCGCCGTATCGCTACGTCGAGGCCGCGCCGTCGCAGGCGGCTTCGGCGCCGGCGCTGCGCCAGTTCAACCTGGTCGATGCCGAGGACGGCAAGGTGCTGGCTGAAGCCGACGTTGCGGCTGCCGCCCAGGGGCCGGTGCTGCTGGGCTGGCGCGCGCAGGTCGATGACCCGCTGCTGTACCTGACGGTGCCCGCCGACGAGGCGCAGCGCCTGGCCGCCGTCCTCGCCCGCCACCGTACGCCCGAGGGCGTGCTGCTCGCCTGGTGGGACAGTTCACGCCAGTTGCGGCACGGGGGTGCCGGCGAGGTCTTCTTCGACCGCCACCTGGGCGTGCCGCTGTTCGTGCCCGAGCGCTGGCGCGCGCAGCAGCGCCGGGTCGCGCAGGCCGAGCAGGCGTTCTGGGGCGAAGCGGGCGATGCGGCGCAGCGTGCCGCGTTCGGGGTGTTCACCCGTGCGCTCGCGTCGCCCGAGAACGAGGGCGTCGCGCTGCTGCGGTCGCTGGCGCCCGGGCGCAACCTGATCGTCGTGCTGCACCTGCGCGACCTGCTGCTGCTCGGGCAGGTGCATCCGGACCGGGTCGCCGTCTCGTTTCGCGACTTCGCCGACAGCGGCGATGTGCACCGCTCGGTGCGCGGCGTGCAGGGGTGGCTGCGCGAAACCGGTCAGGCGGCCTACGGCGTGCTCAAGCTGCCCGGCAACCGGCTGCGGGTGATCGCCCTGCAGGACGCGGCCGGCGCCGACACGCTCGCCGCGCGGCTGCTGCCCGTCATCGGCAACCGTCAGGAAGACGTGGCCGGCATGACGCTGGTGTTTCGCAGCGACGGCTTCGTCGTCTACGAGCTGGCGGCAGCCGATCCGGCGCGCTGAGCCGGTGCGCGGCCGCGCCGGCCAGGCGCCGCTGGGCCGGGCCGTCGCACGGTGCGTCGCGGCAGCAGCCGCGACGCCGCGGTTCACGTTGCCCGGCGCTCGAGGTTGGTCAGGCTGACGCCGGCCAGCGTGACCAGCCCGCCGGCCACCATCGAGCCCAGCAGCGGCTCGCCGAGCACTGCGACCGCCAGCAGCACGCCGAATACCGGCACCAGGTTGCTGAACACCGAGGTGCGCGCCGCGCCGAGCTGCTTGACGCCTTCGTAGAACCAGACGAAGGCCACCGCGGTGCCGAACAGCCCGAGGTAGGCGATCGCGGCGATCTCGATCGCGCCGATGCGCTGCCGCTCGAGCTGCGGCAGCTCGAACGCGGCCGCCGCCGCGAGCATCGCGAGCCCGGCCGCCGATGCGTAGGTGGTGGTCGCCAGCGGCGACAGCGCGTCCGGCCGCCGCAGCACCGCGCGGCCGACCAGCGTGTAGACCAGCCACGACAACACGCCGCCGAACATCAGCAGCTCGCCGGTGCCGACGGCACCCGACCCGAGCGTGGCCAGTTCGCCGCGCGAGATGACGATGGCCACGCCGCCAAAGGCCACCGCCACGCCGAGCCATTGCCACCACGCGAAGCGCAACCGGAAGATCAGCCACGCCGCCAGCGCGGTGAGCGCCGGGTTGGTGGCGATGATCAACGCGGCGCGGCCGGCCGGCAGCCGCCCCAGTGCGCCGAAGAAGAACGCGTTGTACGCGAAGATGCCGCTGGCACCGAGCACGCCGATCGCGAGCCACTGGGCTGTGCTGGGCCGCGGCAGGCGGCCCTCGCGCCGCCACAGGTACGCCAGCAGCGCCGCAGTGGCCACCCCGTAGCGTGCGGCCGCGGGCGACGAAGTGCGGCATCTCCAGCGCCAGGCGGCGCCCGGCGATGAAGGTTCCGCCCCAGAACAGCGCCGCGAGGGTCAGCCGCGCGTACAGGCGCCGCGGTGCAGCGGGCGCGTCCGGCCCGGTCGAGGCTGCCATCGCCTGCATGCCGCGCGCCGGGTGTGCGGTGCGGCTGCCCGACTCGGGCAGCCGGCCCTCAGATCACGCCGAAGGCGAGCATCGCATCGGCCACGCGGCGGAAGCCGACGATGTTGGCGCCGATGCTGTAGTTGCCCGGGCTGCCGAACTCCTCCGCCGTCTCGTAGCAGTTGCGGTGGATGTTGGTCATGATCTCGTGCAGCCGCTGCTCGCTGTACTCGAAAGTCCAGGCGTCGCGGCTGGCGTTCTGCTGCATCTCGAGCGCCGAGGTGGCCACGCCGCCGGCGTTGGCCGCCTTGCCGGGGCCGAAGGCGATGCGCGCATCCTCGAACACGCGGATGCCGCCCGGCGTGGTCGGCATGTTCGCGCCCTCGGACACGGCGATGCAGCCGTTGGCCACCAGCTTCCTGGCCGAGGCCTCGTCGAGTTCGTTCTGGGTCGCGCAGGGCAGCGCGACCTGGCAGGCGATGTCCCAGATGTTGCCGCGCTCGACGTACTGCGCGTCGCGGTGGGTGTGCGCGTAGTCGCGGATGCGCCGGCGCTCGACTTCCTTCAGCTGCTTGATCAGATCCAGGTCCAGGCCCTTGGCGTGGTGGATCACGCCGTCGGAGTCGGAGCAGGCGACGACCTTGGCGCCCAGCGCCTGCAGCTTCTCGATCGCGTAGATCGCCACGTTGCCCGAGCCCGAGACGACGCAGGTCTTGCCTTCGATCGCGTCGCCGCGCGCCGCGAGCATCTGCTCGACGAAGAACACCGCGCCGTAGCCGGTGGCCTCCTTGCGCACCAGCGCGCCGCCCCACTTGGGGCTCTTGCCGGTGATCACGCCCGATTCGTAGCGGTTGGTGATGCGCTTGTACTGGCCGAACAGGAAGCCGATCTCGCGCGCGCCCACGCCGATGTCGCCGGCCGGCACGTCGGTGAACTCGCCCAGGTGGCGATACAGCTCGAGCATGAAGCTCTGGCAAAAGCGCATCACCTCGGCGTCGCTGCGCCCCTTGGGGTCGAAGTCGGAGCCGCCCTTGGCGCCGCCGATCGGCATGCCGGTGACCGCGTTCTTGAAGATCTGCTCGAAGCCGAGGAACTTGATGATCCCCAGGTACACCGACGGGTGGAAGCGGAAACCGCCCTTGTAGGGCCCGAGCACGCTGCTGAACTGCACGCGAAAGCCGCGGTTGATCTGCACTTCGCCGCGGTCGTCGACCCAGGGCACGCGGAAGATGATCTGGCGCTCGGGTTCGCAGATGCGCTCGATGATCTTGTGCTCGTCGTACTGCGGATGCTTGCGCAGCACCGGCCCGAGGCATTCGATCACTTCCTTGACCGCCTGGTGGAACTCCAGCTCGCCCTGGTTGCGCCGGGTCACCTCGGCGTAGATCCGCTCGATGCGCTCGTTGACTGTAGACATCTGGATTCTCTTGGGATTGTTGCGACGCAAAACCCGCGGACTATAGCGGCTCAGCCCAGCAGCGCCCGGGCCGCGGCGGCGACGGCACCCGCATCGACGCGCGCCTGCGCCTCGAGCACCGGCGCGTACCCGACCGGGATGCGCGGCGCACCCAGGCGCTTCACCCGGCAGCCGAGCGCCTCGGCCGCGGTGGCGGCGATCTCGGCGCCGAAGCCGGCCGCCTGCACGGCTTCGTGCACCACCAGCAGATGCCCGGTGCGCGCGGCCGAGCCGAGCACGGTGTCGCGGTCCCAGGGCCAGATCGTGCGCAGGTCGATCAGTTCGGTGTCCAGGCCTTCGTCTGCCAGCTGCGCGCAGGCCTCGGCGCAGGCCAGCAGCTGGCGGCTCCAGCTGACGATCGTCAGCCGCGTGCCCCGGCGCAGGACGGCCGCGCGGCCGATCTCGGCCCGCACCGCTTCGTCCACCTCGCCTTGCAGGCCCCACAGCGTCTTGTGCTCGAGGTAGATCACCGGGTCGCCGCAGTCCAGCGCCGCGCGCAGCAGCGAGCCGTTGTCCTGCGGCGTCGCCGGGCACACGACGACCACGCCCGGCAGGTGCGCGAACCAGGCCTCGAGCGATTGCGAATGCTGCGCCGCCGACGCGTCCCAGATGCCGATCGGCATGCGGATCACCATCGGCACGCGGCCCTGGCCGCCGAACATGTAGCGGTTCTTGGCCGCCTGGTTGACGATCTCGTCCATGCCGCACAGCGCGAAGTCGACGACGCGCATCTCGACCACCGGCTTCAGGCCCGCCAGCGCCATGCCGACGCCGGCGCCCACGATCGCGGCTTCGCTGATCGGCGTGTCGATCACGCGCGCCGGCCCGAAGCGCTGCTGCAACCCCTGGTACTGGCCGAAGATGCCGCCGCGGCCGACGTCCTCGCCGAGCACGACGACGCGGTCGTCGGCGGCCATCGCGCGCTCGAGCGCCAGCGCCGCCGCCTGCGCATAGGTCATCAGCGCCATTGGCCGGCCCCGGTGGTCTGCACGTCGCTGAACGCGGCTTCGGCGTCGGGCCAGGGCGCGGCGCCGGCGGCGGCGAGCGCGGCCTGCACCTCGGCCGCCGCCTCGGCCTCGGCCGCCGCCAGCGCTGCCGCCGAAGCGCCGGGCAGCGCCAGATAGGCGGCGCGGGCGCGCGCGATCGGGTCGGTCTCGAGCGCGGCGGCCAGTTCGCCCGCGTCGCGGTAGGCGGCCGGGTCCACCGACACGTGGCCCTTGACGCGGTAGGTGAGCGCGTGCAGCAACCGCGGCCCTTGCCCGGCGCGAACCTGCGCAGCCAGCGCGCCGGCGGCCGCGTGCACCGCGAGCACGTCGTTGCCGTCGACCGGCTGCGCGCCGATGCCCAGGCTCGCGGCGCGCGCGGCCGCGCCGTCGCCGGCGATCATCGGGCCGCTGGCGGTGGTCGCGCTCCAGCGGTTGTCCTCGCACACGAACAGCACCGGCAGCCGGAAGACTTGCGCCCAGTTCAGCGCCTCGAGGAAGGGCCCGCGGTTGACCGCGCCGTCGCCGAAGAAGCAGGCGGTGATCGCGTCGCGGCCCTGCAGCTTCTGCGCGTGCGCGGCGCCCACCGCGATCGGCATGCCGGCGGCGACCACGCCGTTGGCGCCGAGCATGCCGACCGCGAAGTCGGCGATGTGCATCGAGCCGCCCTTGCCGCCGTTGCAGCCGCTGGCCTTGCCGAACAGCTCGGCCATCATCGCGCCCAGGTCTGCGCCCTTGGCCAGCGTGTGGCCGTGGCCGCGGTGGGTGGAGGTCAGGTAGTCGTCGCGCCGCAGGTGCGCGCACACGCCGGCCGGCACCGCCTCTTGGCCCGTGGACAGATGCAGCGGCCCGCGCACCCGCGCGCCGGCGCCGCCGGCCTGGCCGAAGGCGCTGACGCCGCCCTGGCTCGCGGCTTCGGCGGCGTTCTCGAACGCGCGGATGCGCAGCATCGTGCGCAGCAGCGCGAGCAACTGCGGCGCCGGCATCGGCGGCATCGGCGCTTCGTGCCTACTTGCGCGCGGCGATCGCCTTCTCGGCCGCGTCCACCAGGCCGGGGCCGATCTGCGCCTTCCACTTGTCGAACACCGGGCGCGTGGCCTTGACGAAGGCTTCGCGCTCGGCCGGCGTCAGCTCGGTGACCGTCACGCCGAGCGCGGCGATCTCCTTGAGCAGCGGCTTGCCGGGCTCGTCCAGCCCCTTGCGCGCGATCGCCACTTCCTCCTTGCCGGCGTCGATCGCTGCCTGGCGCACGATCGCCTGGTCGGCCGGCGTCCAGCTCGCCCACACGTCCTTGTTGACGACGAAGATCAGCGGGTCGGCGACGTAGCCCCACATCGTCACGTACTTCTGGCCGACGGTCTGCAGCTTGGCCGCGGTGAAGATCGACAGCGGGTTCTCCTGGCCGTCGACCGCGCCGCTGGCCAGCGCCGGCTGCGCGTCGGCCCAGCTCATCTGGGTCGGGTTGGCGCCGAGTGCGGTGAAGGTGTCGAGGAACAGCGGCGAGCCGACCACGCGGATCTTCATGCCCTTCAGGTCCTCGGGCGACTTGATCGGATGCTTGCTGTTGGTGATCTCGCGGTAGCCGTTCTCGCCCCAGGCCAGCGGCAGCGCGCCGGCCTTGTCGACGGTGGCGAAGATCTGCTTGCCGACCTCGCCGTGGGTGAGCGCGTCGATCGCCTTGTAGTCGGGCATCAGGAACGGCAGCGAGAACAGGTTCAGCTCCTTGATCTGCGGCGACCAGTTGATCGTCGAGCCGATCGCCAGGTCGATCACGCCCTGGCGGATCGCGGTGAACTCGCGCGTCTGGTCGCCCTGCACCAGCGACACCCCCGGGAACAGCTTGATGTTGATGCGGCCGTTGGTGCGCTCGCGCACCAGGTTCGCCCAGATCTCGCCGCCCTTGCCCCACGGGAACGCGGTGCCGACCACCAGGCTCATCTTGTACTCGGGCTTGTAGCCGGGCGGCAGTTGCGCCTGTGCGTGGCCGACGCCGACGGCGGCCAGCGCCGCGACGGCGAGCGACAGCTTCAGGAAGGAACGCAGCTTCATCGACACCTCCAGGTTGGAACAGACTTCAGAACCCCAGCTTGCGCGGCAACCACAGGGCCAGCTCGGGCCACACGATCACTGCCAGCACCACCAGCCCCATCGCCAGCACCAGCGGCAAGACCCAGCGCACCGTGGCCTCCATGTTGACCCCGGCGATGCGGCACGACACCATCAGGTTGACCGCCATCGGCGGCGTGAACTGGCCCATCGCCACCATCAGCGTGAGCAGCACGCCGAACCAGACCGGATCCCAATGGTAGTGCTGCATCAGCGGCCACAGCAGCGGCACGAAGATCAGGAAGATCGAGATGCCGTCGAGGAACATGCCCGCCACCACCAGCAGCAGCACCACCAGCGTGAGCACGCCGTACTCGCCCAGTCCCGAGTGCACGATTGCCTGCGTGAGCGGGTCGATCAGCCCGAGCGTGGACAGCGAATACGCGAAGATGCCCGCCAGCGCCACCACGATCAGGATCACGGCCGACAACTCGCCCGCTTCGCGCAGGATCGGGAACAGGTCGCGCCAGGTCATCGTGCGGTGGATCACCATGCCGACGAACAGGCCGTAGAACACCGCCACCACCGCGGCCTCGGTGGGCGTGAACCAGCCCATGCGCATGCCGCCCAGGATCAGCACCGGCGCGAGCAGGCCCCAGATCGACTCGACGAAGCTCTTGACCAGCGGCGGCCGCGGCAGGCCGGCCTCGAGCCGGCCCATGCCGTGCCGGCGCGCCAGCCATACGGCCGGGCCGATCAGCGCCATCCCGACGAGCACGCCGGGGATCATCCCGGCGGCGAACAGCGCCGGCACCGATGCGCCGGAGACCAGCACCGAATAGACGATGAACGCCACCGAAGGCGGGATCAGGATGTCGGTGGCCGCGGCCGCGCCGACCACGCTGGCCGAGTACGCGCCCGGGTAGCCGGCGCGGCTCATCGCCGCGATCATCACGCCGCCGACGGCGGCCGCGGTGGCCGGGCCCGATCCCGAGATGCCGCCCATGAACATCGCTACCGCGATCGCGATCAGCGGCAGCATGCCGGGGCCGCGGCCGACGATCGCCGTGGCGAAGGCGACCAGGCGCGCGGCGACGCCCGAGCGGTCGAAGATCGCGCCCACCAGCACGAACATCGGCACCGCCAGCAGCGGGTACTTGCCCAGGCCCGCGTAGAAGTTCTGCGGCACCGCCAGCAGGCCGAACCACTGCGTGTGCGCGTTGGCCAGCGCGATCGCCGCCGCGCCGGCCGCGCCGAGCGCCACGCCGATGGGCACGCCCGCCAGCATCAGCGCGATGAAGGCGGCGAACAGCAGCGCGCCGATCATCCGCCGCCCCGGCTGCCGGCGGCGCGCGTGTGGCGCAGGTACAGCCCGACGGCGCGGCCGGCGATCGCCAGCGACAGCAGCGGCAGCCAGGCCGAATACCACCATTGGGGCACGCCGATGCCGGGCGAGGTCTCGCCGAAGCGGATGTCGTCGTAGACCATGCGCGCGCTGAGCACCGCGATCAGCGCGAACAGCAGTGCCACCATCAGCGAGCCGAAGCGGGCGAACGCGCGCCGCCGCGGCGCCGGGCCCGCCTCGGCGAAGAACTCGATGCGGATGTGGCGGTTGCGCGCCACCGCGGCCGATCCGGCGACCAGCGCCAGCACGATCATCAGGAAGACCGAGATCTCCTCGGTCCACGCGAAGGACTGGTCGGTGAAGTAGCGCACCAGCACGTTGGCGAAGGTGATCAGCGCCAGCAGCGCCATGACGATCACGGTGAGCCAGTCCTCGATCGCCAGCGGGACGGCGGTGTGCTCATCGGGCCCTGTCGGATCGGGCGGCGGCTCGGCAGGGGCGGTCATGGGCGGGGTCGGCTGCGGCGCGGCCGCGGATCGCGCCGGCACGCTCGGTGCCCGCGCACGGGCCGCGCATTCTAAGAGCACCCCAGGGCCGGGCTGCGCCCGGCCCGCCCTGCGTGGGGGTCGAGGAGGCCTGGGGCGGCCCGGCGTTTCCTCGAGAGCGGCGGTGGTGCGCGCTCGTGCACGCCTGGGCCGCCGGTTGCGGGTTCGCAGCAGCATTGGATGCGCGCGGCGTCGCGCCTTCGATCGCGCTCGGCAGCCGCGACGAAGGCCCGCCGCACCTGCGGCCCGTGAGCACGCGCACCCCGACGGCGCCCGCTTGCGCGACCCCGACGGCGACAAGCTCTGCGTGCCCTGCCGCGACGCGCCGGGCTGATCCCGCGGGCGGCGCGGCCGGCGGCACGGCCTGCGCCGGATCGGCGCCGCGGCGCAGCCCGGGCGCGACGCCGCGCGCGCACGCCGCTACGATGCGGCGCGTTGCCCCAGGCTGCGTATGCCCCGATCCGGCACTTCGTCCGCTGCGCCGCGGCCCGCCCGCCGGGGCCGGCCTCGGCACGCGCCGGCCCTGGCCGACGCGCTGGCGCTGGCCGCTGGCGGCCGCCACCGCGAGGCGATGGCGCTGATCGATGCGGCACTGGCGGCGCGCGGCCTGCCGCCGGCCGAGCGGTTCGCGCTGATCGAGCAGCGCATCGCCAGCCGCCTGGGCGCGGCCGATCCGGCGCCGGCGCTGGCCGACGCGCAGCGCCTGCACCGCCTGGCACGGCGCCTGGGCGGCGATGCGTTTGCTGCGCGTGCCGGCATCGCAGCGGCCGCTGCCCGGATCCGCCGCGGCCACTACCGGCGGGCACGCGACGAGGCGCGCGCCGCGCGCGACGCCGCGGCACGCTGCGGCGACCCGCGCCTACAGGGCCTGGCGCTGCTGCAGCTGGCCGAGGCCGGGTTCCGCGACTACGCGAACGCCGACGCGCTGCGCGATGCGCAGGCCGCCGAAGCGTGCCTGGCGGCGGCGCACGAGCCGGCACTCGTCGGCCGTGCCTACTGGGCGCAGGCCTACGCGCACGACCAGCTCGGCCACGCGGCCGCACGCGAGCGCCTGGCGGCGCGCGCGCTGCAGGTCGCGCGCGAGGCGGGCGATCTGGAAGGCATCGGCGCGGCCGCGAACCTGCTGTACCGCGAGCATGCCGACATGGGCCTGCGGCTGCAGGGCCTGCAACAGGCGATCGACGCCTACCTCGCTGCCGGGCTCGGCGAGCGCGCGCGCACCAGCCTGGCCAACCTGGCGATGACCTGCACCTCGCTCGGGCTGTATGCACGCGCGCAGCGCATCGTCGCGCAGACGGCGGCCATCGACCAGCGCGATCCGGCGACGCGCCAGCGCAGGCTGTACTACGCGACGATGGACTCGGTGATCGAGGGCCTGCGCGGCAACACCGCCGCGGCCCGCCGCGCAGCCTGCCGCGCCGCGGCGGTCGGCCGGCACGTGCAGGAGCCGTGGTTTCGCGTGGTGCTGCGGCTGCTGCTCGGCCACGCGGCGCGCCAGCAGGGCGATTGGGCCGGTGCGTGCCGGCATTTCGCGCGGGCGCTGGCGCTGAACACCGAGCGCGGCGACCCCACCCAGCGGATCGTCGTGCTGGCCGAACTCGGCGGCGCGCTGCTGGCGCTGGGCCAGACCGACGCCGCGCTGCGCGCCACCGGCGAAGCGGTGGCGCTGCAGCGCGCGCGCGGCGACACCGGCATCGGCAGCATGTACTCGCCGGCTGCGGCGTGGTGGGCGCGGCACTGCGCGCTGGCGGCGGCCGGCAAGGCCGCCGCGGCGCGCCAGGCGCTGGCCGCCGGCTGCCGGCTGATGCGGCGCGGCGCCGCCGGCCTGCGCGACGAGGGGCTGCGCCGCTGCTGGTACGGCAAGGTGCCGGTGCACCGCCTGATCCTGCGCGCCTGGCTCGCGGCGGGCCGCGAAGCCCGGCTGCCGGCCGCGCGCCTGCTCGCCCACCTGCAAGGCGACGCGCGTCCGGACGAGCCGGTCGCGCGCCTGGTCGACACCGGCTTGCGGCTGAACCAGCTGCAGTCGCCGTCGGCGCTGGCCGCGTTCGTGGTCGAGGAAGCCGCCGAGCTGTGCGGCGCCGAGCGCACGCTGCTGCTGTGGCCCGGCGCCGGCGGCGGCTGGGTGTGCGCCGCGGCCAGCCTGCCGCCGGGCGAATCGGCCGACGCGCTGCAGCAGGCGGTGGCGCCCTGGCTGGACGAGGCGGGCCGCACGCAGCGCGGCGCGCTGCGCCACGGGCCCGAGGGCGCCGAGCCGGTGGACCAGCGCTCGTGCCTGGTGCTGCCGCTGCTCGCGCAGCAGGAGTTGCTGGGCCTGTTGTATGCGGATCTCGACGGCCTCTACGGCCGCCTGCACGCGGGCGATCGCGACCTGCTGGCGCTGCTGGCCGCGCAGGCTGCGGTGGCGCTGGCCAACCTGCGGGTGCAGGAGGGGCTGGAGCGGCAGGTGGCCGAGCGCACCGCGCAGGCGCAGGCCGCGCAGGCCGACGCCGAGCAGCGTTCGGCCGAGCTGACCGTGATCAACGCGGTGCAGCAGGCGCTGGCTGGCGCACAGACGCTGCCGGCGGTGTACGAAGCCGTGGGCGAGCGGCTGCGCGCGATCTTCCCCGGCATGGGCGTGCAGATCCGGATGCTGGACGAGACCGCGGGGCTGGTGCACATCCCCTACGAGTTCCACGACGGGCGGCGGGTGGAGTTGCCGCCGATGCCGGCCGAAGAGCGCGGCCTGTTCTGGCAGGTGCGGCGCACCGGGCGCAGCCTCTTGATCAACGAGCGCTGGACCGAGGCGCTCGAGCGCCTAGGCTCGCGCCCGCTGCACCCGGACGCGCGCTCGCCGAAATCGGAGCTGCTGGTGCCGCTGAGCACCGGCGGCACGGTGCGCGGCGTGGTGGAGCTCAACAGCGTCGAGCGCGAGCACGCCTTCACGGCCGCCGACGTGCGCCTGCTCGAGACGCTGGCGGCGAGCATGGGCGTGGCGCTGGACAACGCGCGCCTGCTGCGCGAGACGCAGGAGGCGCTCGAGCGTCAGACCGCCACCGCGCGCGTGCTGCAGGCGCTCAGCCGCTCGATCGACGATTCGCGGCCGGTGTTCGACACCATCCTCGGCTGCTGCGCGGACCTGTTCCCGGGCACGCGCCAGTCGCTGCTGATCATCGACGAGGCGCGCGCCGAGCTGCAGCTGGCCGCGCACCGCGGGCCGGGGCGCGACGTGATCGAGCATGCGTTTCCGATCCCGCTGCGCGACGGGCCGGTCCATCGGGCGATCCGCGACGCGCGGCTGCTGCGCTTCGCGTCGGTACTGGACGGCGCGGACACGCCGCCCGAGCTGCGGGCGGTGGTCGCGGCCATGGGCTTCGGCGACTGCTCGCAGGTGTTCGTGCCGCTGCGGCGCGAAGGCCGCGGGATCGGCACGCTGGTGGTGGCGCGCACGCCGCCTCGGCCCTTCGCCGATGCCGAGATCGAGCTGTTCCAGATCTTCGCCGACCATGCGGTGGTCGCGATCCTGAACGCGCGCCTGTTCAGCGAGACCCGCGAAGCGCTCGAGCGCCAGATCGCGACCGCCGAAGTGCTAGACGTGATCGGCAACTCGGCAGCCGACACGCAGCCCGTGTTCGACAAGATCCTGGCCAGCTGCGCGAGCCTGTTCCAGACCACCGAACAGGGCGTCGTGCTGCTGGGTGCCGACGGCTTCGTCGACATCGCCGCGCACCACGGCCCCAACCTGGGGCAGCTGCAGGCCTACTACGCCGCGCAGCGCATCCCGAACGAGGTGTATGTGCCGGCGATCCTGGCGGGCCGCTCGGTGCGCATCGCCGACGCGCTCGACCCGCAGGTGCACTGGACGCTGCGCCGGGTGGCCGAACACCTGGCGATCGGGCCCTATTCGCAGCTGCTCGCGCCGATGACGCGCGAAGGCCGCCCGGTCGGCTGGCTGTACGTGGTCCGAAGCCCCGCCAAGGCCTTCAGCGAAAAGGAGGCGGCGCTGCTCGAGACCTTCGCCGCGCAGGCGGCGATCGCGATCCAGAACGCGCGCCTGTTCCGCGAGACGCAGCAGGCGCTGGACCGGCAGACCGCGACCGCCGAGATCCTGCGTGCGATCAGCGCATCGCCGTCGGCGGTGCGGCCGGTGTTCGACGCGATCGCCGCATGGTCGTGCCGGCTGCTCGACGGCTGCTGGGCGGCGGTGTTCATGCGCGCGCGCGGCGGCTACCGGCCGGTGGCGATGGCGCGGCGCGACGGGCCGGCCGCGCTGCCGTCGAACGCGCCGGTCGTGCCGATCGACGCCGGCGCCGACTTCGTGTCGCGCGTGTTCGCCCGCGGCCGGATGCTGCACCTGCCCGACTGGTCGGCGATCGAACTGACTGCGCACCCGCGTGCGCTCCAGCAGGAGCTGGGCGTGCAGTCCAGCCTGATGCTGCCGATGCAGCGCGACGGCGAGTGCATCGGCGTGCTCGCGGCCGGCCGCGCGCGGCCGTCGGACTTCAGCGCGCAGGCGGTCGAGCTGCTCGGCTCCTTCGTCGGCCTGGCGATGATCGCGATCGGCAACGTGCGCCTGTTCAACGAGACCCAGGACGCGCTCGAGCAGCAGACGGCGATGGCCGGCGTGCTGCAGGTCATCAGCGGCTCGGTCGCCGACACCGGGCCGGTGTTCGACAAGATCCTCGACAGCTGCGAGCGGCTGCTGGCTTCGACCAGCGCGATGCTGTTCCTCGTCGACGCCGCCGGCCGGGTGGCGCTGGCGCGCATGCGCTGGACCGCGGCCGGACGCGCGCTGTACGGCGACGCGCGCGTGCGGCGATCGAAGCCGAGGTGCGGGCGATCTATCCGGTGCCGCTGGCCGGCACCGTCGCCGAGCGGGTGTTCGCGCACGGCGACGTGGTCGACTACCACGACCTGCTCGACAACCCGGCCGCGCCGCCCTACGTGCGCGCGGTCACGCAGCGGCTCGGCATCGACAGCTCGGCGCTGGCCGCGCCGCTGCTCTGGGAGGGGCGCGGCATCGGCTCGCTGATGATCACGCGCACCGTCGGCGCGGCATACAGCGGCCAGCAGGGCTTCAGCCCGCGCGAGCATGGGCTGATCCGGACCTTCGCCGGCCAGGCCGCGATCGCGATCCAGAACGCGCGCCTGTTCAGCGAGACGCGGGAGGCGCTCGAGCAGCAGACCGCCACCGCCGAGGTGCTGCGGGTGATCAGCAGCTCGGTGGCCGACGCCGCGCCGGTGTTCGACAAGATCCTGCACAGCGGCCGCCGGCTGTTCGCCAACAGCGTGCTCGTGCTGGGGCTGCTGCGCGACGACGGGATGATCCACGTGTACCAGGAGCCCGGCACCTTCGACTCGGACGACGAGCAGATGCGCGCCGGCGCGCGCTGGATGCAGGCGGCGCACCCGCGGCCGGCGCGCGATTCGATCTACGGCTACGCGCTGCACACGGGCCAGGTGCTGTACTACCCGGACGTGCGCGACGGGCCCGGGGTGCCGAAGGGGCTGCGGCGCAGCGCCGGCGTGCTGGGCAACTACGCGTCCTTGTTCGCGCCGCTGATGTGGGAAGGCCGCGGCATCGGCGCGCTGTCGGTGTCGCGGTTCCCGCCCGCGCCCTTCACCGACAAGGAGATCGCGCTGCTCGAGACCTTCGCCGACCAGGCGGTGATCGCGATCCAGAACGCGCGCCTGTTCCGCGAGGCGCAGGCAGCGCGCGCGCAGGCCGAAGCCGCGAACGAGGCCAAGAGCGGCTTCCTCGCGACGATGAGCCACGAGATCCGCACGCCGATGAACGCGGTGATCGGCATGAGCGGGCTGCTGCTGGACACGCCGCTGTCGCCCGAGCAGCACGACTACGCGGCGACGATCCGCGACAGCGGCGACGCGCTGCTGGCGATCATCAACGACATCCTCGACTTCTCCAAGATCGAGGCCGGGCGCATGGAGGTCGAGAGCCACCCCTTCGACCTGCGCGAATGCGTCGAATCGGCGCTCGACCTGGTGGCCGCGCGCGCCGCCGAGAAGCACCTGGACCTGGCCTACCAGTTCGAAGGCAGGGTGCCGGCGGTGGTCGAAGCCGACCTGACCCGGCTGCGCCAGGTGCTGCTGAACCTGCTGAGCAATGCGGTCAAGTTCACCGACGCCGGCGAGGTGGTGCTGACCGTGCAGCCCGCCGCTGCCGGTGCACCGATGCTCGAGTTCACGGTGCGCGACACCGGCATCGGGCTGAGCGACGCCGGCAAGCTCAAGCTGTTCCGCAGCTTCAGCCAGGCCGATTCGTCCACCACGCGCAAGTACGGCGGCACCGGGCTGGGGCTGGCGATCAGCAAGCGGCTGGCCGAGCTGATGGGCGGCACGATGTGGGTGGAATCGGCCGGCCCCGGCCGCGGCTCGACCTTCGGCTTCACGATGCGCGCGCCGCCCGCCGAACTGCCGCTGCAGCCGGCGCAGCGCAGCCTGGCGGGCGAGCAGGCGGCATTGGCCGGCAAGCGGCTGCTGATCGTCGACGACAACGCGACCAACCGGCGCATCCTCGTGCGGCAGGCCCGCGCCTGGGGGCTGGCCGCGCTCGACACCGATTCGCCGCAGCAGGCGCTGCAATGGCTGCACGGCGGCGAAGCCTTCGACCTGGCGATCGTCGACCTGCAGATGCCGCAGATGGACGGGGTGGCGCTGGCGCACCGGATGCAGCAGGCCCGACCGGCGCTGCCGCGGGTGCTGTTCAGCTCGATCGGCCGGCGCCAGGCCGCGGCCGACGAAGCCGGGCTGTTTGCCGCACACCTCGCCAAGCCGCTGCACCAGAGCGCGCTGTTCGATGCGCTGATGACGCTGCTGGCACCCGTGCCGTCGCCGCCGGCGGCTGCGCAGCCGAAGCCGAGGCTGGACCCCGGGATGGCCGCGCGCCACCCGCTGCGCATCCTGCTGGCCGAGGACAACGCCGTGAACCAGAAGCTCGCGCTGCGGCTGCTGCAGCAGATGGGCTACCGCGCCGACCTGGCCAGCAACGGCGTCGAGGCGATCGAGTGCGTGCAGCGCCAGCGCTACGACCTGGTGCTGATGGACGTGCAGATGCCCGAGATGGACGGGCTCGAGGCCAGCCGCCGCATCACCGCGCGCTGGCCGGCGGCCGAACGCCCGCGGATCGTGGCGATGACCGCCAACGCGATGGCCGGCGACCGCGACGAGTGCCTGGCCGCGGGCATGGACGACTACCTGACCAAGCCGATCCGCGTCGACGCGCTGGTCGCGGCGCTGCAGGGCACGAGCCGCGAAGGTGCGGCATGAACGGGTCGCGCATGCGGCGGTGATTCGCGCGCGTGGTTTCTCGATGCGGCCGGGCGCTGCGTTTGTATGATCGACGCGCACGGGTCTCGATGCGCGTCGTGCCGGCTGGGGGCCGTACTGCAACGCGCGGTGCCGGTTCGGCCGCAGCGGCGGCAGGAGCCGGGGCACCGGTCCGGCGGGGAATGACGACATGAAGATCAACGCGGCGGCAGGCCGTTGGCGGCACTGGTGCGTGCGCGCGCTGGAGGTCTCGATCGCGGCGTGCCTGGCGCTGATGGCGGTGCTCGTGTTCGGCAACGTCGTGCTGCGCTACGCGTTCGACTCGGGGATCGCGATGTCCGAGGAGCTCTCCCGGCTGCTGTTCGTGTGGCTGATCTTCCTGGGCGCGATCCTCGCGTCGGTGCAGCACGTCCATATCGGCTTCGATGCGCTGGCCGGGCGGCTGCCGCTCGGGGCGCGCAAGGCGCTCGTGCTCGCGACCGGCGCGCTGATGATGGCCGCGTGCGGGATGTTCCTCGTCGGCGGCTGGAAGCAGACGCGCATCAACCTCGGCAACAGCTATCCGGTGCTCGGCATCTCCTACGCGTGGCTGTACGGCGTCGCGCTCGTCTTCGGCGCGGCGATGCTCGGCGTGATCGCCCACAACATCCGGCAGGCGCTGCGCGGCCCGCAGGGCCCGCACCTGACGAAGGACCTGGGCGAGCGCATCCTCGACAAGATGCCCGACGTCGCCGCCGATCCGCACGACGGGGACCGGCGTTGAGCGCTTTTGTCTTCCTCGCGACGCTGCTGGCGTTGATCGCGATCGGCATGCCGATCGCGTTCGCGCTGCTGCTGTCGGGTGTCGCGCTGATGCTGCAGCTCGGCCAGTTCGACTCGCAGATCGTCGTGCAGAACGCGATCGGCGGCGCCGACAACTTCGTGCTGATGGCGGTGCCGTTCTTCATCCTCGCCGGCGAGTTCATGAACGCGGGCGGGCTGTCGCGGCGCATCGTCGAGATGGCCGGCGCCTTCGTCGGCCACCTGCGCGGCGGCCTGGGCTACGTCGCGATCTTCGCCGCGATCCTGCTCGCGAGCCTGTCGGGCTCGGCGGTTGCCGATACTGCCGCGCTCGCGGCGATCCTGGTGCCGATGATGCGCCAGGCCGGCTACGACCCGGCGCGATCGTGCGGCCTGATGGCGGCCGGCGGCATCATCGCGCCGGTCATCCCGCCGTCGATCGGCTTCCTGCTGTTCGGCGTGGTCGCCAACGTGTCGATCACGCGGCTGTTCCTCGCCGGCATCGTCCCGGGCGTGCTGATGGGCGCGTCGCTCGTCGTCGCGTGGTGGCTGGTGTCGCGCCGCATGCACATGCAGCTCGCGCCGCGCAAGAGCTGGGCCGAACGCGTGCGGCTGCTCGGCAAGGGCGGCTGGGCGCTGATGCTGCCGGTGATCATCGTCGGCGGGCTCAGGTTCGGCGTCTTCACGCCCACCGAGGCCGCGGTCGTCGCGGCGGCGTACGCACTGTTCGTCGGTGCCGTCGTCTACCGCGAGCTGACGCCGCGGTCGGTCTACCGCTGCCTGCTCGTCACCGCGCGCACCAGCGCCGTGGTGCTGCTGCTCGCGAGCTTCGCGATGGTCGCGTCCTACATGATCACGATCGCCGACGTGCCCGAGCAGATCGGCCGCTCGCTCGCCGTGCTCGGCGACAGCCCGCTCGTCCTGGCGGCGGCGATGATGGTCGTCGTGTTCCTCGCCGGCATGGTGCTCGACTTCATCCCGATCGTGCTGATCTTCACGCCGGTGTTCCTGCCGATCGTGCAGCAGGCCGGGATCGACCCGGTGTACTTCGGCGTCATCTTCATCGTGAACTGCTCGATCGGCATGATCACGCCGCCGGTGGGCGTGGTGCTCAACGTGGTCAGCGCGATCGGCAAGGTATCGTTTGCCCAGGCGGCACGCGGCGTGCTGCCGTTCCTGATTGCCGAGTTCGCGGTGCTCGTCGCGCTCGTGCTGTTCCCTTCGCTCGTCACGGTCCCGGCGCAGTGGTGGCGCTAGTGCAGTGTTCCACTCTGTGCAGCACTGAAGAAAACCGATGGATTTGTCGTCCTGGCTAGGCGCAAACCGCAGCGATGCCTAGTGGCATCGCGAGGATTTGCAACGACGCCAGGGCGGCAAAG